>JAABUL010001569.1_pt1 | contig 42479 bp, 54 predicted proteins | sample 5559151 | NCBI WGS metagenome assembly JAABUL01 (sample SAMN10711876, study PRJNA513368) | rock metagenome | isolation source: Antarctica rocks | place: Antarctica: Victoria Land, Pudding Butte sud | reverse complement strand
CTGCGTCGAACCGATTGGCCGTCCCGGCGGGCTGGATGACCGCGAATTGCTCGGCTCCGGTGTCATTGACCATGCCGGAGGCGGCGACGTTGACGGTGCAGTAGGAGCCGGCCGGGCCGGTCGCGACGACGTTAAAGGTGACGGCGGTGCTGGCGCTGGCGGTCTGCGTCGCGTTGCTGCACGTGCCGTTGGTGACGGTCGCGACGACGGACTGGCTGAACGGCCACGCGCCGCCGACCGGGGTAGCGATGACCTGGAACGCCGCGCCGGTCGTGCCGCTGGCCGGGGTCAGGGCGAGGGTGAAGTGGCTTGCCGACGTCGGGGTTGGAGCGGGTGTGGGCGTCGGGGTGGGTGTCGGTGTCGGTGTCGGCGTGGGTGTGGGTGCTGTGGTGGCCGTTATGGCCTGGACCCCCACCGGCAAGCCGTTGAACCTCCGCCCGCCCAGCACGCGCAGCACGGTGGTGGTAGACGTCGGGGTCGGAGTGGATGTTGGGGCAGGCGTGGGTGTCGGGGTAGGCGTCAGAGTCGGAGTGGGTGTCTGGGCACTACCGGCCGTGTTGGTGCCATTGCCGTCAAGCTGATACAGCGCGATCAGATTGGCTTCGCTGCCAGAAAAAGCCCCCGTTGGTGGCGCGGCCCGCGCGGCATCAGGCGTGTTCCAGATCGCCAAGCTATCGAGCGCAAAGCCAGTCGTGTTTGCCAAGGGTGCGAAGAGATGAAGCAGCGGCGACCCGGAGGGGAGTCCCTGAGTGAATGACGCAACGACCGCGCCATCCATATAAACGGTGGTTTGGCCGGTGAAGGTTACGTAAATCCAATGATAGCTGCTCGTTGAGAACGATGGTCGGCCGCCGGTCGTTGCGATTGTGTTTGCACCAACAGCGGTCGCTCCGCCATTGGTTTGTAGACCGCCGGCCGCACCGCCCAGCGAGATCGCACCCTCGAGTTGCAGAAAGCAGCCGTAGGGGTCGCCGCCCGTCGAGATAACCCAGAGTCCCAGAGCAAACGCCGAACCATTGACAGCGACAGAGCCATCGGCCCGGCCGCTCGCAAGCGCCTGACCGTATTGGCCCGCCCCGAAGCCGGCACCGGTGAGCGTGAGATCGTTCGCCATCAGACCCGCGCCCCCTCAGCGTCGATAAATCGCGCGTCCATTCTCAGGTTCGCGAGGTCAGCGCCCCATAGCGATACGGCTACACGCGCGAGCACCGGGTTGTCCCGGTCGAACTCTTCCTCCCGCGCCCACAGCGTTTTGGCGAGACCATCCATCCCAGCAACCGCGTTGTTGGCCGCGTCCAGCTCGCCGAACAGCGAGAGCACGTCGAAGAGCTGAAACGCTGAGACCTTGTCCGGCACACGGATGGTGGTCGAGGCGGCGGGCGGCTGGAATGACGATCCGTCCCAGCGCCAGTAGACCTGCACCGCATCCGGGGCGCTGCGCCACGTCCCGACCGGAGAGGCGGGCGGGGTTGCTGATTGAGTGTCGATCACGAGGCCGTTCATTTCGTGTGCGAACATGGTTCGTCGCTCTCCAAAGTCTGACTAAAATTACGGGGTGAAAACGAACACTGCGTATGCCGGAAAACCGACCGCGCCTGGTAACGTTATGGTCGCGGTCGTCGCAGTCGTTGAGCCGGCGATGCTAAACATGTATCCGCCATGCGCGAACGCAGACCCAAGTGAACCGAAGTCGGTCAAGTAGGTAAGGTTGGCAGAGTTGCTTGTCGGGTTCTGCGCCGGGTCGTCGTGTTGAAAGACGACGAAGACTTTAGAAGTCGTGGATGTTGCAGGAATTGTCGCAGTAAGACTTGTCCCTGACACTGTGCAGGAGCCTGGGTAGATAGCAATGGAGGTGAAGCCATTAGCTTCAAAAACTCCCTGACAGGAGCCGTTACCAGCTCCTGTATTTGGCCCGTATTTAGTGCCCGTGTAACTGTTAACGGTCGTTCTATCGACGCGCAAACCCTGATATTGGTTTGGCGTACCGTTATAAACATTTGTCCAAGTCGGAGGCGTGGCAGTTGCGCTTGAGTAACCAGTCGGAGCATTGAGGCTGCCGAACACGAAACCAACTAAAGCATTGCCGACACTCGGATTGTAAGGCAGCAGACACGCCCCCCGAGACTCAGGAGTGTTGTGGGAAAATCCATACTGCAGGATCGTTTGCGGCGTGTTGGCAGGAGCACCGCTTCCACCACCACCGCCACCTGCCGCGTTTAGCGTTGTTCCGGTCAGCGACAAATTAGTGCCGAGCGTGATCGGCGTGCCCACACCCGGCGTCGCCGAACCGGCATACAACTGCGTCGCCGTCGCAGACCAGTCCGACACGCGGTTATGCTGGTTCCAGACCGTGCCGTTCCAGAACTCAAACCGGCCTAGGGTCGCATTGAAGCCCTGGACATACCGCCCTGCGGCCGGCGTCAGACGGCCTGCCGTGCTCCAACTCTGGAAGTTGCTCTGGATGTAGGCCGTGATCTGCGCGGCTGTGTAGACCACGTCACCCGCGCCAGCGATTGAGTAGGTCGCGATCTTGTCGCCTGCCGCCAGCCCGGCACCTGCCGGCAGCGCGTTCGTGCTGACGGTGTTGACGGAGAGCACGCCATTGGCGCTCATTGTCATAGTGACACCGTCAGCGGTGATCACCGGGGCTTTGTAATCCGTCGTGGCTCCGCCGGACCGAAAGATCGAGTAGAAGTCAGTCGAAACAGGCCCGCCTGGCGCTGCGGTCAGCGCGCCGATCGTGGTCCCAACGACCGATAGCGTACCATCGGAGGCGATCGAAACTGTGTTATTGTCCGACTTCACGCCGCCAAGCTGCGTCGTGGTTGCCACCGGGAGGGTGTAGGAACCCGTCAGCGTTACGGGCGCATAAGCCGTGCCGGTCCATGCGATGACCTGATTGAGTGTAGCTGACCCCTGGGCGAGTGCAGCCAAGCCAACGGCGCCTGCCGGCAGACTGACAGTTCCGGTCGAGACCGAGAGTCCGCCGGTCACCGAGAGGCCGCCGGAGGCAATGGTAGTACCGCCGGTGACGTTGAGACCGTTGCTGCCGATGGTCAGGCCGCCGGAGACGTTGACGCCACCGGTAAAGCTAGGCGAAGCGGTCGGCGCGCGGCTTGTGTCGGTCGGATGGACGTGGTCCGAACGGGCCGCTGTGGTAGCGACGCCGACCGCAGCGGCCCCATCCATAGCCGGAGCGATCGTCCCGAACGTGAATGTAGCAGCGCTGCTAAAATTCAGCACGCCGTTTGCAACAGAAAATCCATAGCCCAGCGTCAACGAAATCGCCTGCCCCGCCGTGCCGGACCCACCGAGCAACTGCCCGGCCGCAGCTGGGATTGCCGCGGGCTGCAAGGCTCCGACGATGCGGCTGTCATTGCCTGCCGCCAACGTGCCGGCCGTCGTGCCGATCGTGCCGATAAGGTCACTCGGTAGAACATAGCCGCCCGTCGCGCCGTTATCGGCAGGAATCTTAATCCCAACCAAGTTCGTGAACCGAAGCCCCTGCCAAGCAGCCACTGTATTTCCCCTTAGGAGCTGAGAAGGATGGGCGAACCATCCGTAAACACGGCAGGCGAGCCGTCCGAAAAAATCAGCGAATAGCCGGTGCGGATGGAGCCCTGAGAGAAGGCGTTCGCAAGTTGCTCTACGGCCAGCAGCCGAAGATCAAGCGAGACGAAGTTGGTGTTGAGGTCATTGTGGGAGACTGGCTCTAGCTGAGCCCATGTCTTAATTGCGGGCATGCAGGAGCCTTTCGCGATGTGCGTTGTATGCGCCCTGGATTGCGCGCATGGTTTCCGCCGCTTGTGCGGTGGGTTTTTGATGCTCAGTAAACTGGTGATCGGATTTGCGTTGCTTCTCGGATCTTGCGCAGCAAGAAACGCGCACGGTTTGGAACAAATCTGCCTCAACAGAAACAGACTACAATCAAGACCGCTATCAATGTGAGCGAGACGCTGGGGTCGGTCAGTTACCGACGCTAACCAACTTCGGCATGATGCAAACGTTGATGTTGTTCTCCCACTGCATGCAGGCCCATGGCTGGACTGCCTCAAAGGAACCGATGTGATCCTGCCCGAACTAATGCGGCAGGATCTGTCTTTCACTCCGATCGCGGTGATCGGCGGATCGCTTCTGATCGGCGCGTGTCATTTTGTGAACTTGCTGCTGCGAGATTTGATGGAACGCAAGAGAGCTCGAAGAATGTTCATCCTTCGATCTAACGCCCCCTACTCAGGGCTTGTAATTCGACCCGTCAAGCAATTCGTTTACCCGAGACGAACGTTGAGCATTCCCGCGAGCCGCGCCGACAGTCTTAACGACCCCACGTAAGGCCATATTAGCTAAGGGGTTACCGCCCGTCAGAACGCCGGCAGCAACGTGACCTACGCCCTCGGCACCGAGCTTCGCAGCCTGCGCCAGCCAAGGCTGCGTGCTCGATCCGGATGTCCCGCCGACATCTTGCGCCTGCTGCGTCCGGTGCAAGTCCGCGTAGACGTTCCAAAGTCGCTCCATCGCCGGATTATCCAGGCTCTTTGCCTCGTTGGAGCCTCCAGCCTGGCGAGCATCAACAATACCCTTCATGAAACGATTCATGCCGGCGAAGGTCAGTCGCTTGTCGCTTCCGGTCTGCAACCCTGGCAGGGCATCCTGCAGCAGGCTCATGCTGTCGATCGGCCGGCTCGCCGCCGAATAGTTGGAGAGGTATTGGCGATAGCCAGGCGCAGCGAGTTCGATCTGTCCATCAAGGGTATCCTTGAGCGCCCCGAGCTGATTGGCAGCGTTGCGCAGGGTCGGGGTCTCCTGCTGCGCAGCCTTGCCGAGCATGTCCGCGACATCCTTGCGGATGCCGTAGAGGATCTCCGGGTCGCTTTCGAGCGCACCATCCTTGTTGGACATATTGTCGCGCACTCGGTTCAACGCGGTTCGGACCGCGCCAAGCTTCCCGGCCGGGCCGGCGAGCATCTGATCGATTTGTGCGACAACTGGCTGTGCATTCGCATCGGTCTTGTTCTGCCACGCTGCGGCTAGGTCCTTTTGAGCCTGAGCGCTGCGAGCAGCGACAGCGTTGGATAGCGTTTGACGGTCGCCGGCCCCTTGGCTAAGGTATTCAACTCGCGCATCATTATTTGCTATCTGGACGCGGCGGAACGCCTCTTTGCTGTCCGGCTGATTGGCGAGGAACCGCTGATCGTTGGCGTCTGTGACCTTACCGCTAACTTCGGCCAGCGTCGGCTTCACCCCCGGCACATACTGCGTCGGATCATGTCCGTCCGCAGTGGTGCGCGGCTTAGCGAGCTGTGCCTGTTCGTAGGCTGCACGCGCGGCGAAGTCGGTTGGTATCGGCGGGCGAGTTGGTGCCGGGCCGGGGCCACCAGGGCCACCAGGGCCACCAGGGCCACCAGCCTCGGCAACGTCTCCTGCAAGAGCGTTGGCCGTGGGGGGCGCAGCCGCATCGCCAATCTGCATCCTAGGACGCCCGGCGAGCAGGTTCAGGGCCTGGTCTGCCAATGACACTGGCACTGGAGAGGTCGGGCCGAGCATGGACGGTGTCGCGGCGCCGGGGGTGGCGAGCGGGTTGGCGGCAAATTGAGGGCCGGCTAGGCTGGACACCTCAGCTCGTCCGAGAGCGCCGTCCCCAGCCGACAGCAGACGGTTCGCGATGGCGCCGCCGGTTCCCCGCGCGACCGAAGCCCCCACGCCGCCGGCTAGGACGTTGGCAAGCGCCATGCTGGCGGCCGGTGTGACGGCCCCTGTTGCCGGCCCCTGAGACATCTCAGCGGCGCCCTGGAGCATGTCGCGGACCGCAGTGGGCATCGCTAAGCGCAGCGGGCCATCGCCATTGCGCGCAACCGGTAGGATGGCCCCATAGGTCGCCTGCGGATCCGGCGCGAGCGCTTCTTGAACAATCTGGCCGGTCGGCTTGGCAGCTTCCGTGTTACGCACGGCGGCGAGATGCGCGTCTGCCGCATCGGCTGCGAGCGGCCCGAAAGTATCGGCAAGCTTGGGCGGGGGCGCCGGCGTGCCAGGGGTTGCCCCCGTCGATCCGAACAGAGCCGAAAATGCATCCCCTCCGTCCGGAGCGGCTGCGGATTGCTGAGCCTCCGGGGCATGCGCTGGAGCGGCCTGGCCGAACATGGCCGAGAAGGCATCTCCGCTGTCCTGCGCTACCGGAGCAGCAGCGGGCGCCGGAGCGCGGCCCTGGACGCCCCGAAGCTTGCCCAGCACCAGTCCAGGATATGCGGCATTCTGCGGCCCCCAACCAGCCGTGTTCGGGCCGCCTTGGTAGAGCTTAAGCGCAGTGACGACGTCCCCCTTGGCCGCGTCTAGGTTCTGCCGCATAAGCTTCGCGGCGCCGAACACGGCCTGCACAGGGTCGTGAGGATCGTTGACGCCCAAGCCGCGTGCGGTGTCTGGCATGAGCTGCATGCGGCCCTGCGCGCCTTTGTTCGATAGCGCCGTATCCTTGCCGCCGCTCTCGACGCCCTCAATCGCTTGCAGCAGCGATGGGTCGACGCCCCAAGCGCGCCCGGCTTCCTCGTAGAGGGTAGGATCATTGGCCATTCGGTGCGCCTGCCGCCGGGGTGCGAGGGTCTGGGATCAGGCCGCTCTTGACCATGGTATTGACCTTGGCGCGGAAGGCATTGCGCTCCGATGGAGGCATCCCCTCAAGCATACGCGCCCGATCGGCTGGGTCGAGGCGGCCTGCCTGGAACGCGCGCGGGTCGAACGCCTGATTGAACTGCGTCGAGAACGTGCCGTAGCTGCCGGCGCCGTTTTGCCCCTGATAGGTCTGCCAAGCCTTGTTCTTGGCGACGATTGCATCTTCGTTACCCTGGAGCATCTGAAGGATCTGGGTGGCGCCCATCTTCGACATCCCGCCATGCGGGTTGCCATGAATGGCCGCGTCGAGCTTGGCATCGGTGCCGTTGCCAAGCGTCTGCGCCTGCTGCGTCGCGAGGTTGGTCGCGAGCTTCTCGAAACTCTCGGCCGAGGCAACACGCTGCGGGTCCATACCGAAGCTCTTGGCGAGGTCGGGCGCGTAGCGCTGTGCGAAGTTCTGCAGGTATGTCTCGCGTGTTTGCCCAGGGCCCGGCGTGAAGCCCTGTAGGTCCGCCATCATGTTGCCGAGCATGCCAAGGCGGGTCGGGCTGTTGTCGGAGGACTGCTGCAGAGCGATGCCCTGGTCGGCTCCAGCCTCGGCCGTCTTGGCGGCGGCCTGAACCGTGCCTGGCATAGGCCCTGCCGCGATCGATCCATCTGCCTTGGGTGGGGCATAGCGGCCCGTGTAACCAGGCGGAACGAGGCCGGCAGGCAAGCCCCGGCCGGGGAGCGCCGCGCCGGCCGGGCCAGTGAGGGCGCCGGCGCCCTGGCGGTTTGCGACAACGCCAGCCGGGGTCAATTCCGGCTGGCCTTGCGCATTCTGTGTCGGAACCTGCTGCAGAAGCTCGGAGCGCGACGGGACGAGCGGTGTCGCGCTTGTGCCGCTGAACCCTCCGCCAGCGCGTGCCGGAGCCGTGACGCCCGAGATTAGATCCTGGCCGTTGCTCTGCTGCGTCGGAGTGCCGTAGATCTGCTGCGTCTGCTCGCCTGGTGACTGCATCGAAAGCTGCATCTGCCCGAGCGTCTGGCGAAGTGCTCCGGGATCGTTAGGGAGCTTCATGGCAAGCGCCGTCGCTTGGGTCTGCGGCACGAGGCCCATCGTGACAGCCCGGTCGAGCGCCGACGCGGCGCCGTCGTGGAGCTGGCCATCCGGCATGGCCAGTACCGATCCGAGCATGGATCCGATCACGCCGCTGCGGCTCTGCTGTAGACCTTGCTGCTGGCCCTGCAACTGCTGGCTCTGGGATGCGGCATCCTGCATGCCGAAGCGTGCGTCAGGATCGGCTGCGACCAGCTTGTTGAACTTGAGCGGGTCAAGTTGGCCGGTGTTGGGGTCCGTCGCCTGCTGGAGCGCGTTGCCTACGGCCTGGCGCCCCTTGTAGGCGGCGAGGGCATTGACAACCTGAGTTACCTGTCCCAGAGACTCAAGCGGCGTCTGGAGTCGCGTCGTTGGGTTGCCTACAGCGAGAGTGTTGTCAGCCATTAGTAGAGGCCGCCTGTCTGAAGATCACCGCCAGGTGTGCCGTTACCACTCAATTGGCTTACATACTTCTGCTGCTGCCGATTGTTAAGGTAGCCGTTGATGCTGCCAGAGAGCGCGTTTGCGCCCTGCGAAATCGTATTCCCGATCTGCGTAGCGCCGGCAATCTGCTGGTTGCCTGAATTGTTCGCCAAGCTGGCGCCAATCGAGCCGGTCTGCGCCGCAGCGCTTTCGCCCGTCGTCCCCATTGTTGATAGAAAATTGAGACGATCTCGCAACGCACCTTGGCTGAACTGGCCGATCGCGTTCCAATCACCCAGCCGCGTCTGCTGCTGATTGAACTGCCCTTGACGCAGGTTCAGGATGTTGTTGAAGTTGGTGTTGCCCTGCCCAAAGTTCTGGTTGTCTTTCGAGAGCTGATCGCTGAACTGCTGCTGCTTGATGTTGAACTGGTTCATGTATGTATTGTCGGCGAGCCCCGTAGCGAACGTCGCCGCACCTTTGAGCGCGGCTCCAGAAACACCCAGCCCACGGGCTGCTGCACTTGACGCCACCGCTTGTTGACCCTGCGATAGATTGAACTGATACCCAGGCGTCGCCTCAAGTTCGGCCTGCGACATGCTACCGGGCACGATGCTGTTGTTCTGCGCTTGGGGCAGAAAGTTGCCGACATCCTGGAGCGTCTGCCCCGGCATATCAGCGCCCATCTGGTTGGTGAAATTCTGGGCATTCTGAACAAACGTGGGAAGCAGATCGTTGACCTGACCGAAGGCCTGCTGCCCCGCCTGGGCGAAGGGTTGCAGATCGGTGCGGGTCTGATTGTATCGATCCTGCGCCTGCTGCGAAGCTTGTTTGACTGCATCAGCTTGCGTTTTAGCTGCTTGATATGTTGCAGCCGCATTGGCGACACCGCTAATCGCCTGCCCCGCCCCGAATGCATCAAAACATGGGCGCGGGAAGCGCTCTAGCCCTGCCCCAAAACCGTTCATCAGCGGCCCCTCTCACACAGACACGCTCGCGTGCCGCCGAAATCTTGCGGCGCACTGATTATCCAGCCATTCCGCCGACAATGCCGAAGCGCAGCCGTGTAATCAGCACGCACGACCGTGATTAGCCGAGGGAACAAGGAGAGCCCCTTGCCCATCAAAACCAGACTCTCCCGTAGGTAATCGCGCTTGTGCTCTGCAATCAGTCGCGTGCCGACCTGCCAAACCCGTCCAGTGTCCGCATCAGCGCGGCAAATGCCACCCAGCATCACCACACCCTGTATTGTGAGCCCAACCCACGTGATCTCGCTCTGTGCGAGCGCACGATTAAGCACAGCCGCATCAAACCACTTTCGCTCGTCGATAGGCAGTAGAACGGGCAAGCCCTCCAACATATCTGGCGTCGCCCGCGTTACGATCATGCGACAGTGTATCCGGACACGATCGCGTTGAGAGCCGCAGCCGTGCTGGCCACCGCGTTCAAAGTGTCACCCGGCCCAAGCACATGGTTGCCCAACTCGACTGCAATGTAAGCTTGTCCAGCAGGAATCGCTTGCACGCTCGTCACCGTCAACGCACCGCCACCGTTGCGGCCGATTGAGACCGTAAGGGTGACCGACGCTGCCGAGACGTTGGTGAAGGTCGCCTTTTTGACGACGGCTTTGATGTTCGTTGGCGTCGTGTAAAGCACAGTCGCAGTCGTGCCTAGCGTGGCGCCGCCTTGCAGCACCGCGGGAAGGATGGCCATGGGTATCGCCTCAATCGGCTATGAGTTGGGCAAGCAACGCAGCATGATCGTCTGATCGTGCCGTCTCAAGATCATTGAGTGCGGCTAGAATTTGGGCGTCAGCGGCAGATGCTTGCGCAGTAGAGGCGCTTAACGAAGCTGCGGATGCCGAACTGGTCGCCGCATTTATCGCCGCCGTATTCGACGCCGCTATTTCGCCGGTAAGCGGTGCAGATGGCCCGGCCGCCCCATTCGTGCGCTGCCAGAGGTTTAAAAAGAACTGTACTGCAATCGGTGTCAGCATTCCATTGCTGTCCACAAGCGGCATTCCGACCGGGACGAATGGTTGCGCGAGGCTCACGATCCAGAAACCTTCTTACTGATCCAAGCACCCATGAGAGCCGTCCTGATCGGTGCCGTCCAAGTCAGCCGAAACACCCGATCGCGCGCCATGCCGAGCCGTTGGAATTGCACGGACGTGATCGCCACGCCGGCGGCCCCCAGCATCGCGGTCTGCCGGCCGGTGTAGGTCGCGCCACGGTCATCAGACCACTCAAGTGTCAGCGGCGGCTCGGCCCCCGTCGTCGTGCCGCACTCCATGTCAACAAGGAACTGCGTGTAGAAGACCCGGCGCCCGTCCTCCAGCAAATGAGGGAACGCGCGCTGCCGCGCGATGGGTGTGTCGTCGTCGGTGAAGGTGCCGGGGTTGAGGCGGTAGAGCGCGCCGGTCGCGTAATCGCCGACGACGTTCTGCCCAAAAGCGAAGGCACCGCACTGCGCACGATGGCGTGCGAGCGTGCTGCCGTCGAAGCTGCCCCACTGATGCCACCACTGGCTTGCGATGTTGAACACCCAAGTCCGGTCGGCAGTCGGAAACGTGACTACGTAGAGGGTATGACCACCCTGCTGAAACGTCCATCCGACCGCGTCGTCAATGCGCGCATAGCTTTGCCACTCCGCCTCGATCGCGTGCGTGCTGATGCGGCCCGCTGCGTAGCCACGGGAAATGATCGCGACGCCCTGCCCTTCCGAGTTTTGGCTGATCCAGAAGAGGGCGTTATCTGCTCGAGCGAGGCTATATTTCGCGACCGCGCCGCTGTCGACCGTCGCGGTCGGGATCGGCTGGAACGGGAAGTCTGGAGCGCCCGACGTCGTCCACCATTCCGTATGCATCGTGCCCACGATGGTCATGGCTCCATGCACGGCCATGATACCCATCATGGCGTCCTGCTGGCCGGAGAAGTTGGCGAAGTAGAGTGCGTTGAACGTCAGTGCTTGGCTATCCGACACGTAGAGCTGCGGCAGGCCGGGCCGATTGAAAATGAAGTAGGTTGCAAAGAACTCGACATAATCGGCGCCGTAGAAGCCGGCGGAGACGATCGGCGCGAAGGCGTTGTTGGAGAGCGTCACCCGGTAGCCGGACGACGTGCCGTCAACGATCGCCATGACAACGCCGTTATCGGCCATGCTGACCCGAGACGCGCCGGCTGCGATGCTGCCTAGCAACGTGAAGCTCCAATCGGCCCCGATCGCGTAAACTCCAGTACCATACACGCCATAAAGCGCACCCAGCTTGGAGCGATAGAGTCCGCGACAGCCGACTTGCGGGGCTGTCCCGAGCCGGATTAGTCCGGGCGTTGGATAGTAAGCGACCCTGCCCTGCCCCTCCTGAACCGGCTCGCCGAAAAGGTTGATGCAGGCCTGAGCGCCAGCGATGATGCTGCGCGCGGTATAGGCTCCGCCCGACAGCGGTATCCGCATCTAGGCTGGACCCGTCCCGGCTCGGATTTGCGCGGCTCTGGCAGCAGTCAGGCCCCCTTTGCTCACTGCCAAGTCAAGCAGGGGCTGTAGGTCGACGCTGTCTAAATTAACCTGTCCCTGCGTCGCCACCCTTAGCATGCCATAGAACAACGCGGGATCAGCAGCAGCTGCGGAAGCCACTTCGGCGGCGGTCCAAAGGGCTAGAAACGCCGCACTCGTGATCGTGCGGGGAATCGATATTTGACTCGACCGCGTGAGCGCTGACTGGATTTCACTTGACGCAGCAATGACGACGCCATCAATGAGAATCGTACTCATTAGACCACGCCTGAAAGGCGGACACGACCAGAATTGATGCTGCCCCCTGAAACAGCGAACAGAATGTGTGTCGGAGTTCCAGCAACGTTGCACCGCCCCTGAACAGTTGCCCCCTCAATCATCGAGCCAGACCCCCAATAAGTCGCAAACACCGTCTTATCGTCTGGGGTAAATTCCAACCAGCCGGACTGCCCCGACGTTAGGCCAGTAGGCCCGATCTGAACAAGCGTTGAGCCATTCGCATAGGTCTGCGTCAGTGACGTGTCAGCCTTGATCATTACCCAAGCGTAGTCACTTGGCCCGGTTGAATAGCTCAACCCGCCGTTAAAGCTAAAATTAATATACGGAAATCCTCCCGATGACGGGCTAATTGCTTCAAGATCCAACCGAAAGCGATTGTAACCAATGGGCAAGGAAACCACGACGCCCAATTGCGGAGTTGGAATCACAAAACGGGAAATCGTGCGCCATGTTACTTGATCCAGTCGTGCCGGATCGGTCGATGCGGTACCCTGTGCGACGTTGAACAGGCGGCGGGCGCCCATGTCCTGATCGACGGTAGCCGGATTTGTCGGCAAGCCCGCAACCTTTGCCTGAAGCGTGCTGATCGCGGTGCCGTTCGTTGTGCCGGTGGCGGCGGCAACGGCGGCGCTTGTGTCGATCGCCTGAAAGTTGACATTGAGATCGGCATGCAAAATCTTCTCGCCAGCGTTCCAGATCTTTGGCACCGTCATAGCAGCACGTCCGATCCATCAAGGGGGGATATGTCGACACGAAACACGCCAGAGTTGCCCCCTCCATCGCTTCCCCCCGCATAGGCAAAGCCGCCATATCCGCCGCGCATCACCAGGCCGGCGACGTCGCTGGGCATGTCAAGTTCTGGGATTTGCGCATTTGTTTTGCGGATCGTGGCGAGCGCCGACTTGGCAATCGCTACGATCGAAGGGTCTGGTGGAAGCTGGTAAGACGGGCGCAGGCGGGCAGCGAGGTTGTAGAGCATTGCCTCGTTGTATTCCGGCGGAAGATTGATGTTGTCGTTCAAGCCGAGGGTCAGGAACTCCTGCGACTTGAAGAACAAGTGAATCTCAGTCTGACCGTTCGCGACCGGCGTCGGCCAGAGATAGAGGCGGCCGATAGGGAACGCGGGATCGTAGTAGACCGAAGTCGTAGTCCCCTGTTGCCCCTTGAGAGATATCTCATTGTAGTCCTGCCGGCTCTCGATGATGCCGAGCCGGCTGTCGACCGATGTGGCAGCATTCGGATTGAACCGGATGAACGCATCGGCCAGGCGATCGGGCCGGGTCATGATGATGTCGTTCGTGACGTCCGAACCGACCGTGTAGAGATGCTTGCCAGTGCTCGAAAACACAACTTCGGCCAAGTCCGTTACGAGCCAGCGGCGACGCTGCCACTGGCCGAACATGTCGTTCAGATCATCCAGTGCGTCGGCTAGGTCAACGGGGCTAGGCGTCTGCCCCACACCATTGACGCCGGACTTCTTGAGCGCCCGCATGATGAGTGCGCTAGGCGTCATTCAGGTCCTGCTCGCTGATGAAGTAGGAGGACTTGGGCGGGCGCCCCCGGCGGCGGTCTCTGTCGGCTCGGCTGGCGCCGGGCTGGTCCGTAAGCCCCTGTGCGCCAAGCTCATCAGCCTCCGCAGACGCAGGCATCTCGACGTACTTGGCGCGTAGTTCGGCCTCATGTTCCACGCTTTCCGCAATATGCGGCTGACCTGATTTAAGCAGGTAAACCGCTTTGGGATATTCATGGAACATGACGCCTTTACTCCTTACACAGGATCGGCAACGGTTACGACCCACTCTGGCTTAAGCCCGACCGACCCGGACAGCAGGTCGAGACGAGTGCCGAGAACGTCGCTGGCGAACGCATACTGCGTGAGCACGCGAACCGACATTTCGTCGAACACTTCGCGCGCGCAATCGACATTCGGCGGCATGATCAGATCGACAGTTACCAGCGCCACTGCCTTAGGCACGAACGCAATGTTCTTCCGATAGGCGACGCTCGCCGCGATCTTGGAATAGATCACGGCGCCGTTGGTCGGCGAAGACATGACCGTCTGATACTGCTGCTGGTTACCAGTGCCATCCGGCCCGAGAAGAGCGGGATAGATCGGAATCGTCGTCGAGCCAGACGGAACGTCCGACGTAACCGCGAACGTGCGCAGGCCACCCGTCGAGGACTTCGTGACCGGGTTTGCCCCACACACGAGGTCGATGCAGATGATGTCACCCTTTTTCAGGGTTCCCGTCAGAGCGGCGACGGTCAGCACGTTGCCTGTCTGATTTGCACCAGCAACGGTCGTAAAGGACCACCCCTTGGACGCAGCGTAGGTCGAGCCGGCGCTTGCGAGCGTGCCTGTGGTGTGGATGAGGATGGTCTGATCGTCCATCCAGTCAAAGCCTAGAGCGCGGCTCATGTCGCCGTTCTCGTACTGCTTCGCTAGCAAAGGCTGGCTATTGAAGTAGCCAGCGAGTGCTTCAACCGTTGTCGCCTGCGTGTCAGGAGACATAACGACCTTGTAGTCATCATACGGGACACCGGTATTCTCTAGCGCTGCTTTGGCATGCAGCCAAGTGCCGGCATTGGGTGTAAGCAAGTTACCGTTGGCGTCGAAGCGAGCCGAGAAGGCCGACGAACCGCCCTCGACAACCGCCATGGTATCGACGGCAAGCCCTCCAATGACGACGTTGACGGCGGGCACGATGAACGTCTCGGTAAACCGATCCACGTTCATCGTGCGATCGACTGAGGTAAAGCCCATATCCACACCTGTCTGGCTGGCGACGGTCAGCGTGACGACATTCTGCGTGCTGTTCTGGATGACCGCATTGGCCCCGCGACGCAGCACGTAATCAACCGGCTGGCGAATGCGAATGGACTGGCCTGGAACAGCGCCGCTGCGCTCAAACTCGCTGTCGTATTGGCGATCGACCATGCGAATCCACGAGTTCTTGTTCCGCGCGAGCTTGATCGCCTTGCGGGCGATGTACTGGTTGGTAATGAGGCTGTTAGCCACCACTATTCTCCTGTAGTAAGTCTACTGATTGAAAATGCCGCTCACTGCAAGAGGTCTTGCGGCAGTGACATCCAGGACAGGCGAAAAGGAGTGTAATCGCAGCCAAGTCCGGTTAGGCGTTACTAGCTCAGGGTTTGTCCGCCCTGGTCGGATCGCAGCGTCAGCGACGCTTTTTGCTGTTCTCCTCGTCCCACTTCATCCAGTCCGCGATATTCTTCGGTCCTAGATTACCTGGCTCGGCGCGAACGCCACCGCCAACCGGGTCAAGAGGAGCCGGAGCGCGGGACGTGGCAGGCTTAGCCGCTGCCTTGGCGGCAGCAAGCGAGGTCTCGATTTTGGCGATGGCGGCGCCCATACGAGCCGGCGACATCTCGCGAATACGCTCCGCCTCGAACGGGTTGGTGCCGAGATAATGCAGGATCTCGGCCGGGTTGTCGGCTTCGCTGGCGGCCTCAATGATCGCCCGACCGGCCTGAGTAAAGCTCCCATCCGGCTTGAGGCCGTCGACGGTAGACCAAAGAGAGCCGATGGCTGCTCCAAAGCCGTCTCCGAACGTCTCGCGGCCCTTGGCGGCGATCTTGTTGCAGTCCTCGTTGAACAGCATGGTCGAGGCGCGCTCCTCGACCATACGCTCGATCTCGGCCTTCGTCGGCGCATGAGCCGCGGGCTGCGACGGCGGCGCCTGTCCATGCTCGGCAGCGGGCTCTGATGGTGCCTGGAACCGCGCGATCTGCTCACGAAGGGTCGCGAGCTCAGCATCCTTGGCTTCAGTGGCGCGGGTTGCATCGCCAAGTTTTGCCGTCATGCGTGCCCAGCGGCGATCCTGAGCCTCTTGGTTCCGTGACTGCCGGTCTTTGGTCTTGTCCTCTTCCGTCGGTTCTACGACCTCAGCGGGTTTCTCAGCCTCGGCTGGTTTCGGTGCCGGCTCGGCATCTGCCTGAACCGACTCACCGCCGGCGCCTACCTCCGCCGGAACGATGACATCCGACTTGACGACAGAATCGCGATAGCGCGCTTCGTCCGAAGCTAGAGCTTTGTCTAGTGCGTCTGACATGTTCTCTCCGCTCGGGTTTTAAGCAGGCCCGGCCTGGTTCTGCGCTCCCGGTGCAGCCGGGGTCGGTTGCGCCGCCTGCCCATCCTGGGGCTGTGGCGGTTGCATCTGGGTTGTCGCCGCGTCCATCGCTGCAGCGTGCATTTCATCCTGAACTTGATGCGCCTGCATCACTGGCAGCGCCGGTTGGCCAAGCATCTGCGACACTTGCTCTCGGATGATAGGAATGAGCGCTGTCGGATCGATCTGCGCAACAGCTGCCATACGTGCGGTCTCGGCTTTGTAGTCCTCAATCGCGGTCCGCGCGGCACGGTCGCTGATGTCTGCCTTGAGCCTCGTGTTCTCGGCCTTGAGTTGCGTGGTCTCCTGATCGGCTTGGCCGATCACTTGCTGGGCATGCTGCTGCATTGCCTGCAACTGCTGCTGTAGCTGCTGAACCGCGGGCGGCGGCCCGGTATCGTCTGACAATAGGTTCGGCGGGATTGTGCGCCGCAGTCGTTGCGCCAGTTCATCCGCACCTGGGAAGTCGGCATTCTTGAACATCAGATCTGCCGCGACCTTCGTCAGCTCTTGGTTCTGAGCCAGAAGCTGCGAGTAAGCGTTGAAGGCATCCTGGCGTTTTGTGGCGAAGCTCGGCCCGATGTCGGCGATGACGGCATATCGACCGATGCTGGGGTTAAAGACCGCCGCGACCGCGCTGGGATCGTATTCTGGCGCCTCCAGGTTCTGTTTTTGCTCATGCGCATCGGGGTGCGCCGGATCGATCTGTAGCTTGTAGCGGGAGCCATCAGGATCGAGAATCTCGAATACGCGCTTGGTGTCGTAGATCTTCGGAATGACATCGACGATCATGCGTCCAAGAAACCGCACAGCCTGCGCCTGGTGGTCGATGTAGTGGGCGGTGGCGTTGTCGCCTTGGCGCTGACGCTGCTGAATAGCGACGCCAGACTTCTCGTTGCTCGGCTCGCCAAGGTTTGCTTGGTGCTGGCCGCTCACGTCCATGATGAGCTGAGACGAGACGTTTAGGCCCTGGATGAAGGCTTGCGCCATTTCCGGGGCCGGCTCGCGCCGTGGCGGGGGAAGCTCGGTGCCGTTATCGTCCACGCCGTTGTAGGGCAGGAAGGCATAATTCTTGGTGTTCGAGTTACGCCAGTATTCCTCGTATCCCTCGATCGACCGGATATCCGCGAGATAGGGCGATTTGTTCTGCAACGCTACGTGCTCGACGGCGGCGCTATAGAAGAAGTTGTGCATCTGCTGCGCGCTGATCATAGAGCGCGTATGACCTTTGCGGTCGAGCTTGCCGTCGATGACGGTTTCTTCGCCTACGAACCTTGCGATCGGGATATACTGGCCAGGCCAGATGGTTCTAGCGATTACGTCGCCGCCCGCAATCGTGAAATGCTCCACAACCGTTTTTGTAATGCGGCGGCTGCGGAACTTGGCTGCCTTGAACGCAACGACAATCTCTTCCGGCAGATCGCTGCCACGGACCACGCCACCATCCTGTTTGTCCGGCATGATGCCAGGGGGCACCTCAAACAGCCAGTCTGACTTGTCCACCTTGCGGTAAAACTCGGCCACCCGGACCTTGTCAGCGCTGACCCAGTCCGAGGCAACGTCAGCGAACTGCGGTCGAATCGCTGTGTCTTTATAGGCAGGATACTTACGGGCAAACTCGCGCTTGTCGAAGTCGCTGAACGAGACCCCAAACCGCGCGTCGCTGCCGTCGTATTGCTTGATATCGGGGTCGAGGTAGATACTTAACGGATCGTCGACGCGGCGGATCATGAGATCCTGGTTGAAGCCATCGTCATCGGAATACTTGGTGATCAGCCGGCAATATCCGATCCCGCCGTAAACCTGGTGATACGTCGCCGAATCGTAGGCATCTTGGGCATCCGACTGATATTCGATGTGACGCACGAGCGCCTCGAACACCTTGGCAGCATCATAGGTCGCGCCATCGCCAGTAGCGCGGATTTCGATCCCCGGCTTGTTCTGGCGGGCGTCATTAACGATTTGAAGATTATGCTGCCGGACCATGTTGTTGGTCAGCAGCGGCTTCATAGCGCCTTGCCGCTCGGTCGTAATGTTTTCGGGCCATTGGTAATTGTTTCGACTGTCACCCTCGGCAAACTTCATGTCGGCACGGATGTTCTCGCGTGCGTCGTGCTCCCAGTCTTGACAGCGTTTGAACCGTGTGTACGCATCGGCAAGGATGTCCTCTGGCGACGAACCATCCAACGGAGTATCGTCGCTTACGTTCATGGTTTAAATCTAAGAACCTCCATAGGATCGTGCGCTAAGCCATCCACCCGCCAGCCCCCGCTATAGCGTCGGGGCTTAATTTCAACTTGGGCCGCGCAATCTTCGGTCTTTCTTCAAGCCCAACGGCTAGGTGTCCAGCCGCATCGGACCCGTGTGAAGCCCAATCGTGAACTGGGTTTGGCCTAAATACGCTAGCCTTCTCGTTCCACTCGCGCCGGTAGTGCCAGAGCGCCTTTAGGCCTGCCGCACACCGCCCGGCATCGAACCGAGATCGCGGTAGCTTCATTCGTAGCGCCGTGATGCGCTCAATCGGGTTCATAGCCGGCACGACCTTGATCGGTCGCACACCAAGCCGGTTCAGGATCTCCAACCTCGACACACCGGTTCCAAGCTCGCGCACATCAACGTCATGCGGAAGGATATGCTTGGCGTAGGTGTAGCCCTTGCTGTTTAGCAGCGCGGCATAAGTTTCTAAGCCAACCCCGCCAGCCTCAAAGTAGTCGATCCAACGCAGCTCACCGCCCGGCGAAACCTGAACGAACCAAATGGCCGTGCTATCATCCATCCCGAGATCCCAGGACGTCCAGACCGGTAGCATCGGGTCATAAGGCACTGCGGTGATACGGCCCTCGGTCTCAGCTTGTTGCAAGTCTTTCGCAAAGAAAGCACCGCTATTTGGTGTTTCGAACGAACATTCGAACTCCTGCGCGAATTCTTCCGGTGTCATCTCTGATCGCAAACCGTCGATAATCTCGTTGCTCAAAACACCCGTGTCCTGCCAGCGCAGCAAATAGCGTGAATGTCCAAGCGTTGAGCCTGCCTCGACAAAAGCAGTCTTGAGCCGTCCATAGCCTTTTGGTGTGCCAGAGCGAACTAGAACGCCATCGAAGTCGGCCAGCATCGGCAGGATAGCCGTCGTCTGCCCCTCGGCCTGCGTATCGTCATATTCGTCAAGAATGATCTCGTCAGCGTAGCCGCCGCGCCAGCTATCGGGCTTGTCCATGCCGCCTGCTTGGTAGACGCCGCCGTTCGGCAGGATCAACCGCAGCTCGGACTTCATGGCCCGCGCGCCTGGAATGGCCAAACCTGCCGCATGAAGCATGTCCCAAAGACCCGTGCGGTCCCACTGGACCTGATAGGGCAGCGTATGGATCACTCTTGGCGGCGGATTGCGGCGCGGAATAGAGAGCGCCCGCTTGATGCCGCGCCACATGAGGCACGTTGATTTTCCAGCTCGACGGTGAACGACGGCGGTAATGCGCTTGGCTGGATCGGAAATAAGTGGTCGTTGCCAGGCGCGCGGAGCAAACGGCAAAGGCTGCCGCTGGATCATCATTCCTTGTCTTCGTCAGCCCATGAATAAACAATTTGCAGCGGTCCGCCATCGGCGCCCATAACTTCTTTGCGCTCAACCATGAATGCCTTGCCCGCGGAAATCTGATCCCGCTCAAGCTCGGCACCAAGCGCTAAGTTGAACATATGCTCCTCGACCGCGTCCTGCCGCTGGCGCCGAACTTCAGCGCGGTTGAACGGCGCAAGAGTAGCCACCGAATGCCCCTGCGCATTCGTCTTCGATCCGAAATCTTTCTTGCGGTTCGTGTTCCGCACGAAACCCTTGGCCGGACCGCCGTAGCCAGCGCCAGTCGCCGGCCGATCACCACCCTTGTCGTAATCAGCCATCATCAGTTTCGTGTGTTGCCGGCTACTTTTGAGCGGTCGGCTTGAGCTTGCTATCGGTCTGGTCGCGGTCGGTGTCCAGCGCGGTCGGCTTATTGCCAGCGTGGTCAGCAGCATAGCGGTTCCCGGCCGGATCTTCGACAATCACGGGGCGATCGAGCGTAATGCCGGGCGTCGAGTTTGGCGCCACTGGATCAACAGGCTCGGTCGGCGGCTTGAACTCAGGCTTTTTATCTTCCGGCTTGGCCGGCTCGTCGCGATGAATGCCGTCTTTGATCGGCAAGGACTTGTGATCTTCGGCCATAGTTTTCGCCTCTCGGAGAAGAGTTGGAAGGCTTGAGTTTTAAGAGATTGCTGCTGCCCGAACACCGGGCGCAATACGCCGCCCTCACTTAGGCAGCATATTTAGCGGATTGGCAAGAAGAAACTCCAATCAAGCCAACCCCCACTGCTTCACAAGATCATCCAGCGACGCCCGCAGCGTCGCAAGCCTACCTGTGCCGGGATGCTGCTCAAGACACATGCCGTGCAAGATTCCTGCCGCAGCCGCCGAACGTGAGCCAAGCAAAAAGCGAAACCGCGTGATCGCCGCTGCCTCCTGCTCATCGTCATCATGGCCCTTGTTCCATCCAGGCGGCACGTAGCCAGACGTGGTGTTCGGCTCAAACCCGGCCGCGTTGTGGAGCTCGATCACCCGCTGAGCTGCCTCGTATTGCAGATCGCTCAGTTGAGCACGCTGATGCATACGGTCAATCAGGTGCGCGTCCGAGTAAGCACGATATGTGACGCCGGCCTGTATTGTCTCTCGAATTGATGATGGTCGCGACCGATACGCCGCACCGCGCGAACCATAATCAATAACGGGATCAGTGGGAAGATGCCGTTTCTTCATTCATCTTTCCTTTTCACGCGCGCACGGTTTGATGATCAAACTGCCATGCGCGCGGGAGAGGCCGTTATGGCGGCCAACCCGCAGATCACCCGGACAACTCTGCCGAGCAGCGTAGAATGCGCGTTGGTGTTTGCGCCAAGAGATGCGCCAAAAGGCTGCGCTGAAAATGCGCGGAGCCAAGGGATTTGCGCCAAAAGTGCGCCGAAAGGTGCGCCAAGAGATGCGCCTTAAATCGGCTCCGGGGATGGTGTGGTGGTTGCGCCATACCCCCCCCCTTAGGGGGGGGTATGGCGCACCCCGCCCTCCGCCGCTCGAAAACGCCGGAAAATATGGGTTTTTGAGAGTTTTTGGATTGCCCGGTTTTATTGGGTTGCGCCAAAAGTGCGCCGAAAGGTGCGCCAAGAGATGCGCCAAAAGTGCGCCGAAAGGTGCGCCGAAAGAACGGGGCCATGCTCATTCGGAGGGCCTCTTAGAGTTGTCGACCTTGAGGCCCGGCATCATCTTTCGTGTCACGGAACTGCGGAATTCCTGCTCATAAAGCAGGCCAGATTTGAGCCACGCTGCAATCGTGCCCGACGCCTGTTTTTCCAGCATGCCGCACTCGTCGATCAACAACTGACCAGCCCATCTGCTCGATCCTCCCCGATTCGTTTTGCTGAATAGCATCCCCGGCTCCGGCCCCTCGGCGATGAGATCAAGCACACTGTTGAGGATCTCCGGTGTCTGTGCAGAGAGCATGGTAGGCGGCTCCCACGAGACGACGGACGCGACTTTGTCCCCGTGGGGATAGTCGTTCGTTGGGTTATGGAGATCGACTTGGTCGAGCATGAACCACTTTGCTCGGCCGGCGCGCGGCGCCATGTTGGCCTTCGCGTTGTCGAGTCGCACGTATTTCCACCGGTCCTCAGTTGGGATGCCGATCTGCTCGCCCTCGTCTTCGGTCATGGGGGAGAGCAGCAGGCCAACACGGGCACTGTCGGTCAGCCCCTTGGCGCCGCGGGCGCTATCGATGTCGGTGACGGCCCCCTTGCGGACGTGGTGCACGAGCATGATGGCGCAGTTGGTGGCGCGCGCGACCCGACGCCAGGCTGCCGCGGCGGCAATCATATGTGGGTTGCTGTTTTCTTCGAGGGTGTGGCTCTCCGCGAAGGGGTCAACGCACAGCATTCCGATCTGGTTAGCCAGGAGTTGCTCGACTAGCGCGGCTTCGTCGGGGTGGACGACCTGGAAGCCGTCGTTGCCGATGCTGGCCATGTGGACGGGGCGGTCCTCACCGGAGTGCATGAACAGCCTACCTTCGATTTCGCTCTCATCAATGCCGTGCCGGATGACGATCGCAGCGAGCCGGCGGTCCAGCTCATCCATAGGATCCTCAAGGTTGAGGATGGCGACATTGACGCGGGCGAAAACGTGCTCGTTGAGGAACGAGCGGCCGCAGGCGAGGGAGGCTCCGACTGCCATCGCGTAGGCACTCTTGCCGGTGCCCCCAGGCGCCACGAGCACGGTCACGAAGCCACGCAGCAGCTGCGTGCCGTAGAGCCACTGGCGGGGCGGTATGGTGGTCGGGTCGGGCAGCTTGGCCGCCCGCAGCACCAACGCAGGTGATGCCAGGCGGACGATGTTGTCCGGTCCCCAAACTGGATCATTGGCGTCCACTCGGGCCTCGGCGTTTTGACGCTTGACGCGCGACGGTGCGGCAGATCTCAAGGATCTCGTCTGGCAGCAGGATGGCATCCGGCAGGACTGGCGCTAGGCCGCCGGAATCCACCACGCTTTCAGCTACCCGCAGAATTTCAACGCCCGGGCGACGCTCTTCGCAGAGGGGCCAAGCAGCTCGACGGACACGGTGTTCGGTCAGCGCCCTGGCTTGATCGATGCTGTTCGCCCGCTGCCCCATCAGCCATCGGGCGAACAGCAGTCGCTTGCTGAAATCTAGATCGCGACTGTGGCGCTGGCTCGCGAAGAGAGCGAGGCAACCGAAGGCGTCTGAGGGCTCCAGCCAACTGCGAGCGACCAACACCGCCAACTGCTCGGCATAACCGAGCACATCCGACCAATCGCTCGGGGGCGGCGGAATGACCGCTCCAGACGGAACGAAGCCGTCCGCCTCGGCCCAAAGCTCGGTGAGGCTCATCCCGCCCTCACCAGCTTAAGCCCGTCCTCAACCGAGCGCAGCACCTCTGCGAACCCGCCTGCGGCTTCGACTGTCGCACGCCAGCGCTCCTGGTGCTCCTGGTCCTTCCGCGGTCGAGCAACAAGCGGCTTGACCTCGCCCGAGGTGAACACGGCAATGCGGTGGCCAACCATCTCTGGGGTGATCGTGACAGTGGTCCAACCGATCAGGTCGCCGGACCCTACCTGTAGACCGAACGTGACGTATCGTGCCTGCCGAAGTGTCACTGATAGTTTGCTGTTGTCGAGCACCTCGCCGACCCAACCGCCGCCGACGCTGTTGCGGAACAGACGTGCGTGAGCAACCTTGCCGATTGCAAGGCGGATATCAGCTTGCAGGGGAGATTCGGCCGTCATGCGGATTGCTCCGACGCAGGCAATTGACTGCGGCGCATACCGGCACCAAGCCTGAACCGCCGGCGCAGCTGCATCTGCATCATGACCCAGCCGGGCTTGTAGCCAAGGGCGCGTTGGAGCTCGGTCAGAGCATGGCGAGCATCGTCTTCCCCGAGGCTGCGCGCGTGCTTCAGAGCCTCCTGGAGGCTGCGCCCACCGAACTGCTTTGCCTCATCCCGAACGATCTCCTCAAGTTTGCCCTCACGCTGCTCGATCTGCTTGCGCGCACGGGCTACCGCAGTGGCGTAGACGTAGTCACAACTAGGGCAGCGAGGTGTCGGCCGATGCGCGGCGTAGCATTTGGGGCACATGAGGACCGTAGCGGCTGCACTTCGCTGCGGTCGGCCGTCGAGCGTCCATTCGCGATCGGCGTCGGGGTGGCCGTGCACATGCAGATTGCCAACATGATCGATGATCACGGCCTCGGACTTCCCGAGAAAAGTGCGCAGAGCCCGGCCGATCATCTGCAGAAAGAGCGCGAGGCTCTTGGTCCGTCGAAGCAGCAATAGGCACTCGATCTGCGGACAGTCGAATCCTGTGGTGAGCAAGTCGACGTTGAATAGGACGAGGATGCGGCGCGCGGCGAAATCGGCGAGGATCCGGTCCTGCTCGCTCTTCGGCATGCTCCCATCGACATGGGCGGCCGGAATGCCGGCGCCGCGAAACTGCTCCGCGCAGTGCTTGGCGTGATCGCGAGATCCGCAGAAGCCAAGCGTGAGCTTGCCGGAGGCGAGGCGGCGCCAGTGCTCAATCACGTCACCGGTGATGCTGGCCTTGTCGAGTGCGGCAGCATCGGCAGCGGTGTTGAACTCCTTCCCCGACTGCATCGGCAGATCGGCCTGGATCGGCGGCGCGAACAAGCGCAGTGGAACAAGATACCCGCGCGCCGTAAGCTCGCGAACGCCCATACCGTAGACGATGTCGGAATATTCGGCGCCCAGGCCCTGCCCATCCTCGCGACAGGGAGTGGCGGACAGGCCGAGATGCCAGGCCTTGCCATAGTGTTGTAGGATGCGCCGCCAAGTAGCGCACATCGCAAGGTGCGCCTCATCGCTGATGACGAACTCGAATTCCTGCAGCTTATCGAGCCGGCGTGACACGGTCTGCATCATGCCAACCTGGATTTTGGCGCGGGAATCGCCACGTTCCCCGATCACACCATGCGGAACGTCGAGACTGCCGGAGATCATGTCGCGCAAGTTCTCGCGGTGGCAGAGGATGAGCGATCGTTTGGTTGTACGGCCAAGCATGTGCCGGGTCAGCGCTGACTTGCCGAAGCCAGTAGGTGCTACGAGGAGCGCCCGACGGCGTCCAGTGCGGTATACTGCCTGGACGCCCTCAAGGGCCGCGGTCTGATGCGGCCGTAAAAGCATCAGTGGAGCGGTGTCTCAGCACCGTCGGCAGCCGCATGCTGCACCATAACGCCGTCGCCAAGCATCGAAGCTTGGTCAGGATTGATGGTGACTGGCTCACGCTCTCCGGTGAACTCGTCTGGATCAGCGACAATGATCAGCACCGTGTGCCCGGTGGCGTCGATCAGACCGAAACGGTGCGGATCGAATTTTGAAAGCGACAGGCTGGCCTTGATGCCGTCCTTTACCGTAACGCTCTCAAGCGTGGCTTTGATCGAGCGCTTGCCTTCGCCAGAGATCAGCTCGACAGCGCGGACGATTGTCGATCGGACGGCGGCCTCGACCTCGTGCACGGTGGCACGCTGGTCGGCCTCGGAGCGCTCGTGCCACGGGCGCTTGCTCTGCTCGTGTTTCAGGCGGTCGAGAATGAAATCGCGCAGATCGCCGGTGAGGGTGGCGGCTGCCAAGTCGAGCGCGGGGTTTTCGACCGGGTCGAAGAAGTCGTCGACCGGAACTGGCTCTCCACCGTTGATGGCGAGCGTGGAGTTGGCGTCGGCGCCAACGGTTGTCCCAGCAGTTTCGTCCTGGGCGGGGCCGATTTTGCGCCGGCTCATCAGATCAGATCCTGCGCAACGCCGGTCAGCTTGGCGAAGTGCTTGACCACGAGCGGATTCTTCTTGATGGCACTGAGCTGCTCGCGCGTGAGCGCCTTGGCCACTGCCTTGGCGTCATCGAGATTGAGCGGTGCGTCGCTCTTCTTGGTCTGCTCGACCTTGGCGTGAGCGTAGGCCAAGCGCCAGTCGGACAGCTCGGCCTTCGGTTGCGCCGATGCCCGGCCCGGGATTTGTCCGGCCTGCATGCGTCGCACGGTCTCTGCGGCGTCGATCGAGCGATGGGTGACGACGTGCAGGCCCATCAGCGCTAGATGGGTCCGGACGGGCTCTGGGATGCCGTCGAGCGAGTGCGTGCGGACGCTGTCTCCCTCCTGGACCGTCACCGCTCCGGCGCCGACGTCGTAGCTGACCTTGATGCGATCAGCCTTCGCAGCCGGCGTTGCCGCCGCACCCTGGATTTCAGCAGAAGCTTCCGCTTCTTGGCTTCCGGTGTTTGTTTCATCTTGCAGGGTCATGAGACCTCCTGTTGTTGTCCCGCAGCCCCGCAGGCGCAGCGGAGCGAGGCCAAGACCGGCCGGGCGCAAACGGAGCAGAACGGTTGGTTCACCGCGCTTCGCCGCGCAGTTTGGGCCCGTCGCGATACTGGTCACGATACCAGCGCTCTTGTGCCGGCGTCCGACGCATCATCTCGGCCAGGTTGCGCTCGCGATCGACCGCGGGCGGTGGCGCGCTGACGACGGTGGCGGCGATGAGAATAGCGGCTACCATTCACCGAGTCCCCAGGGCGTCAGGCGCACCGGCGGGTCGATCCGATCCGCCAGCGTCGCCATCTTCACGCCGCATCGGCGCAAGATCAGCGCCAGCACTCGCTTCCAGTAATGGATCATACCCGAATGCCTCCAGACGCCGGATCAGTTCCGCGCGCAATTCTTGGTTTTCTGCTGCCATTTTCAGCAGCGTGTCGGCGGACGGTGTGCAGCGTTTTTGCAGCCAGTCCTGAATCGTTCGGTGCGAACGACTGGTAGCTACGGCTGCATGTTTTGCCGTTCCTTGAGGCCATACAGACTTCAGAATCTCAGCCATTGACGGACAAGCTATTTGAGGCTTGGTCATTTGGAGTCGTTCTCAACTGGAAAGTTCAGTCGGGCAAAAGAACCGTAAGCTGCTAGAGCGGCATGATCATATGCACGCGCCGCGTCTGCGATATTCGAAAAGCCTACGGACATAGCCGTATCCCAATTTGTAGACGCGGGAGGCGTAATGCCTCCATCATCCGACCCGTTGAGCAGGCGGATTGATGGAAAGCGGGAGCGACAGAGCGGGCAATCCAAAAGACGGGGAAGCGTTGACGCGCTTCTCCATCCGGCTCTGCCGCGATCACGCCGACACCCGAATGCCCGAAGCAACGCCGTGATCGGCACTACTATATTGCCGATCGTCCCTCTTCTTGCAGTCGGAGCAGACGCGGTTTCCGATCCACATGCTGTCGAAGGGCCTGTCGCACGCGAGACATGGGCGAGTGATCGGCGCCTGCTTGGCTTGGCCGACGCTGGACGCGAGCGCGCGGTCCAGCCTCAATTGGCAGGACTTCTGGTCGATACCGAAACAGCGCGCAATGGCCCTGTTAGGGGTTCCGCGATGCTGCATCTTGATGGCAAGTTCGACGTCCCAGGGGATCGGGGCGGACGGCGGCGGGCGCACGGGCGCGAGCTGTCGCACGGACGCCGGCTGATGAATCCGATTGTTGACCATCTGCCGCTTCGGCAATCCAAGCCGATCGACCCAGCGATAATAGGTGTTGCCGACGATCGCGAACCGGTCGCAAATCGCCAGCGCGGAGACCCTGTCCGCGCGCATCTGGCGCATTTCCGCATCCATCTCGGCGGTTGGGCGGAACCGGGGGCGGTTCACAGCCACAGCAAGGCACCGATGATTGCCGCCCAAAGCGGCACCGCGAACAGCACGCCGTTGACGATGCCCCGTACGGCTCGGCTCGCAACGGCTCGAGGTTTTTCGCTAAACATGAGAGCAACCGGAGGCGCAGTTGCCTGCTCCCCCGGTCTCCCGCACCATCGGAGTTGCGACACACCCGATGGAGAGAGCCTTGGCCGAACCAACCATGCAGCAACTTGTTGCTGGCATCGAGATCCTACGGCACGAATTACGCGTTACACGCGAAATCGTCCGTCTGCTTGCGACGAAAGCCTTAGCGTTCGACGAAATGACAAAGATACCGTTGGATCTTGGGGTAGAGATCAAGCCGGTCCTCCCTCTGGATTGGGACGGGCGGGATGCGGTTCAGGCTGCGTATCACGCGGCTCTGACCGACCTTCGCGGCCCACAGAAAGCGACCTAACCCACCCCCTCAGCAGCTCGACATCGGCAACCAGCATTTGGATCTGCACTTGCAGTTCCAGCGGCGCGGCCGGTGTCGGGCCTGATGGCTTGGAGATGACGTCGGGAGGCAGATGTCCGCCAACGAAATCGGCAAGGTCGCCGGCGGCATTGCAAAGCTGTGCGCCGTCTTTCCACCGCAATCGCATGTGTATGAGCTGCTCGATCGCCCAGCGGCGGCGGTGCTCACCGGGGGAGAGCATGGTGTCGAGTGGGCGCGGGTCAGCGGTCATGCTGCCTGGGTGTCCGGAACTGGCGCCGGAAAGACGTCTGGCCTCAGAACATGCCGCGGGACGCCCGTCGCGGCCTCAACTGCGATCACCCGTTCAGCGGGGATGCGTGACCAAGAATAGATCGAAGGAAGTTTCACGCCCGCAATGCGAGCCAGAGCCGTCGGACTGCCGGCAGCTCTGATGGCAATCTCGATTACAGGGTCTACAGTTCGCATGATGCGACACTAGGCGTTGCTTAGCGTGCGCGTCAATAGGCAAACACTAGGCGCGCTACCGTTCGCGGTAGGCGATGCTTATTGGATGGAAGCCTGGCCCGATCGGTTGCGACGACTACGGAATGCGACGCAGCCTAGACTGTCGCAAGCCGCAGTCGCGAAGCACTTCAACATCGCCCCGGCTTCCGTAGCTCAGTGGGAGTTGGGGCGTAGTAAGCCTGCAATCGACAAGCTGCTTGAGTTATCTGCTCTCTACGACGTGACTCTTGACGAACTCTGCGGAGAAGACCTGAGCCGACCGTTTGGCTCCGTCGTCCCGCGCTCTGGCTTCAAGGGTGTCTACGAGGTTCAGCAATCGGTCGAGCAGCAGCTTCTCTTGATCCGCCGCGCTTGGACTTTGTTGTCTCTTGACGAGCGGAACGCATTGCTCACCACGGCAGAGACGTTGGCCGCTGCTCGCCGGAAATCTGCATAGTTGGCCCAAGACGCTGCCTCCAGACGTGAACGTCTCAAGAACATGCCTTAGGACGGAATGCCTGTCTACATATCGAGATTAGGGAAAACTTCTGGCTTTCGCTATTGTGCTCCGAATATATGCAACCGCTGAGCGAGCGCTACCAAAGCCCCAAGAGCGGCAATCGTCCCCACTGCTGCGGTCGGCATCTGCCACCAACTTGGAAGCTTGCTGACAATCTTCTCAGCTAGCAGCGTCATCTTTGCATCCAGGGCAGATATGCCGGTTTCGACGGATCGCAGTCGCTCGTCAAATTTATCGATCTTGACCTCGATGCGGTCTAGACGGCTCTCAATCGCTGTGACGCGCGCTTCCATTCCCGGATCATGGGGTGGCGGTCCACTTCCGGCAACAAAATCCGACCCTGCCACCGTGGTCAGTGGTGGAACCGGTCGATGATATTGGCCGCTGCTGCTCACTGACCAAGCACCTTCTGCCTGATGTGAAGCCGGACGTAAGCGCAGTTCGTGCAGACGAGCCCGACTAACGGCATTTGCGGCGGCACTAGGTGCTTTTGCGAAGAGCTCACAGCTAGCATCGACAGGGCTGGCCGTAGATCAAGGTCTTCGCCCGCATACAGCATTTCCCAAGTCGGATTATTGCAAATGGGACAGGCAGCCGCAGCCTTGGCTTTCTGGAAAAACTCAGCAGCAGCAGCAAGGTCATTCTGAACCGAGTTAAGCCCATTGGCCGCGTCGCTCTCCGGCGGATCATCCATGAACGCAAGGTAGCTCGAACAATCCCGATCGTCTGCTAGGCAATGCCTATTGACAGGAGTGCTAGGCATTGCTTAGTGTGCTCCATCAGCGCCACCCCGGCGCCCTGGAGGACCGAGATGGCCGAGGCGCCGCAGACCGAGAGCTACCCCGTCAATAACCGTTGGACGGGGGAGGTGCAGTTCATATCTGAAATTCCAACTTGGCTAGACTGGCGCTTGAAAATTGGCGCAGCAGTGAATTGGACATTTGACAGCGGTGCCGTCTTAAGCGACGCCTCCCTGCGCGGTGCCGACCTGCGCTACGCCGACCTGAGCGACGCCGACCTGAGAGACGCCTCCCTGCGCGATGCCGACCTGCGCTACGCCGACCTGAGCGACGCCTCCCTGCGCGGTGCCGACCTGCGCTACGCCGACCTGAGCGACGCCGACCTGAGAGACGCCTCCCTGCGCGGTGCCGCCCTGAGCAGTGCCGTCTTAAGCGGTGCCGACCTGAGCAGTGCCGACCTGCGCGGTGCCGACCTGAGCGGTGCCGTCCTGAGCGATGCCTCCCTGAGCGATATTCCTATCGTTCCCAACCTTGACGCCGCAATTCTCGCTGCCATCGAGGCTGGTGGCGGACTGGATATGTCTTCCTGGCACCACCCCTGCGGCACGTCTCATTGTAGGGCCGGATGGGCGGTGGTGACGGCTGGCGAGGCCGGAAAGGAGCTTGAGCGCAAAGTCGGGTCAGAGGCGGCCGGCACGCTCATCTATCTGGTCTCTCGTCCAGGCCAGCCTGTCCCAAATTTTTATGCGGACAATGAAACCACGCTCGCATCGTTGCGCGCCGATGCAGGAGTTTCGGCATGAGCCCGCAGAACATCACCATCGCGCACCAGCCAGATGCGGCGCCCAGCCTTGAGGCGCTGCTTGTAAGGAGCCTGGTCGCGGAGGCGACGAAGCTGGCGCTCACGTCCGGCCAAGATACCGCTCGCGGTAGCATCAGCGTCCGCGTTATGACGCTGGCCAGGCTTGCTGGCGAGCACTTCGGCACTGAGATACCGGCGCCGGCCGGCTTGCAGGTGTCCGCATGAGCTACGATCCCGCCGAAGTATTCCGCGTGCGCCGCGAAGGCGTGCCGCTGGACATGCCAGGCCGTGTCGAGGAGGGCATGCGCGACTTCGGCCGCACGCGCCGCCCGCACGGGCTGTTGTTCGACGCTGAGCCGCAACCGACGCTGATGCAGGTGCTCAGCGGCGTCCTGATCCAGTTCGAGCACCTGCCGGATGCGGTGCTTGAGGGTATCGCTGCAGGTACACATGCCGCCGGCTTCGTCACCGCAGACTTGGCGCGTTCGCTGCTCACCGCGCGCCGCGCCGTCGAGGAGTGCGCGCTTTGATCGTCCAGACGTTGTTCAAGCAGGCCCTCCGCAATCCCCCTGCCACGATCGGCGACCGCGTCGTTGCCGCCGTCAAGCAGCGCATCTGCCCGCAGACCGCCGCCGCCGCGCTCTGCGCCAAACTGGATAAGCAGCAGGCGGCAGACCCGAGCGGCGAGGACGAGGCGGCACAGGAGCGGCTGGAACAGCTCGGCACTCTGCTGGGCGGCGTGGGAGACGACGGCTTCGTTGCTGTGCTGGACTGGAACATGCAGCGCATCGAGACGGACAAGACCGAGAAAGCCGACCCGCGTGACTACCATAGTGGGCGCGGCGGCAATGACCCAGATCGCTACATGTCCGGCTGGCTGGAAGACGCGATCGAAATGGCGCGCAACGAGTTCTGCCGGGACTTCATGTTCGACTGCGAGCGGGTGATGAATGGAGCTTACTTTGAATAAAGCTAGTGGCTTGAAGGCTCATCCGGAGAAAGTGATCGCCGTCGCAAACGAGCTGGACACCGCTGCGCGCCAGCTCGCCGCCTGCATCGACAGCCTAACCGGCCTCACTCCGGAGCAGCGCTGCGAGCTACGGGGCTTGCCGATGGCGATGATGCGCTGGAAGGATGCGCTCGACCCCGAGCGGGCGCCTGTCGTCTCGATCGAGATCGTGCGGCGGTTGCCGATGCTGGCGCGGGAGACTTGGCGATGAGTGGCGCAACCGAAGCGTCCAGCGTGCTGCAGGCTGCGGCGGAGCGCGCCCTCTCTCAACTCTCGAAACCAGTGACTGAGGCTCGCGATGCTCGGTATGAGATGAACAATGTAACCGACTTGGTCGACGTCATGGGTTACGTCGCCGATGCGATCCTTGCGTGCGAGGCGCTGCACGGCGTGGCTAAGCGCGCCGAAGCCGATCTCCGCCTGCATCTGGCTCGCAGCATGGCAGACACGGGTGCACAGAGCATCCTAACGCCAGACGGCTATCACAGCATCTCTCTGCGGGCTGCAATACGGGGTGCAATCATTGAGGACCGGAACGCCATCCCGGCCGAGCTATTCTCAACGCCAGAGCCCAAACCTGATCTCGTCGAGATTGCCAAACGGCTGCGATCTGGCGTGAGCGTGCCGGGCGCCGTGCTGTCCAACGGTGGCGAGCAAACCATCCAGATCAGGAAAAGGGAAGCGGCATGAATGCTATCAGCAATACGTCACAGCCCGGAACATCCGTCGCTGTTACGGAAGATCGAGTGATTGAGGTTCTTCGGAACAGCCTTTATCCAGGCGCTAAACCTGAAAGTGTAGCCCTGGTGCTCGCTTGGTGCCGTGCAACCGGCCGCGACCCTATGAAGAAGCCGATTCATATCGTCCCCATGTGGGTCAAGGATGCAACGACTGGGCAAGGTGGAATGCGCGATGTCCTCATGCCAGGCATCGGCACTTACCGATCAGACGCGGCAAGCACCGGTAACTATGCCGGCAAGACAGAGCCAGAGTTTGGCCCAACGAAAACATTTGATATCGACGGCATCAAAGTCGCTGCGCCAGAATGGTGCAAAGTCACCGTGATGCGTCTAGTCCATGGTGCGGCTCGCCCCTTCACGGCCTGCGAATTCTGGCTTGAAAACTATGCATCCGGAAAGGAAAAGAAGGGCGTCAACGATATGTGGCGCAAGCGTCCATTTGCGCAGCTCGCCAAGTGCAGTGAAAGCCAGGCGCTCCGGATGGCGTTTCCCGATGAAACCGGGAACACCAACACGGCCGAGGAAATGGAGGGCAGGACGTTTGAGGGAATGACCATTGATGGTGCTCATACTCCCGCTCAAAAGCTACAACAGGTGCGGCCTACATTAGAGACTACGATGCACGGAGACGACATCCCCGACTTCGATGCACCAAAGCCCGATCGCATGGCGAAGGTTGCCGAGCGTATTAAGGCACGTCTTGCCCAAGCTACCGACCAGGAAAGCTACAACGCAGTCATGACGCACACCGGCATCTTAGCCGAATGGGACAAGCTGCGCTCGGATCGACCAGAGCTTGAGGCCGAAGTCGAGATCGTCCGCCAGGCCACGCTAGATCGGATTGCTGAAACGATGGACCGGGGCGCCCCCACCGCGAATGATGACGTGTCGGCATGATCATCCCCGCCGACCATCGCCGCCACCCGCCCGGCTGCCCCGATCCCGACTGGTGCCGCGGCAATCGCGAATGCTACTGGACCTGCATCGACGAGGGTGAGCCGCCGCAATTGGAGGCCGAGGGGCGGTGCTTGCCGGCGAGCGGAGGTGCGCCATGAGCATCACCGTGCACGAGCCCAGCTACGAGGACTTCCTCAGGGCCAAGGTGGCGCAGTTTGGCGAGGCCGGCATCGCAGCCATAATGCCGGAAGACCTGCATCCCGTCCTCAAGCCGCACCAGCGCGACGCGGTGTCCTGGATGCTGCGCAAGGGTCGCGCCGCGCTATTCGCCGGCTTCGGCATGGGTAAGACGCTCATGCAGATTGAGGCGATGCGACAGCTCATCGAACGCGGCGAGATCAAGTATGGGCTGATCGTCCTGCCGCTCGGTGTGCGCCAGGAGTTCACCCGCGACGATGGCATGCTCGATCTCGACCTTCCGTTCATCCGCACCACGGCCGAGATCGCCGGCCCGGGCATCTACCTTACCAACTATGAGAGCGTGCGCGAGGGCAAGATCGATGTCTCTCTGTTCGATGCGGTCAGTCTGGACGAGGCCGCAATTCTGCGCGGGTTCGGCGGTAGCAAGACGTTCCGCGAGCTGATGCGCCAGTTCGAGGGCACGCGGTTCCGCTTCGTTGCCACGGCGACACCCAGCCCGAACGAATACATCGAGCTGCTCAGCTATGCCGCATTCCTTGGCGTGATGGAGGTCGGCGAGGCGAAAACGCGCTTCTTCAAACGCAACAGCAGCAACGCCGACAAGCTGACCCTGCATCCCCACAAGGAGCGCGAGTTCTGGTGTTGGGTTGCATCCTGGGCGCTGTTCCTGACCAGGCCATCCGATCTCGGACATTCCGACGAGGGATATGATCTGCCGCCGCTCGACGTGCGCTGGCACGAGGTGCCGAGCGATCACTCGAAAGCCGGCGCAGAGCGCGACGGCCAGGGCCGCATGTTCCGTAATGCAGCGATCGGCGTATCGGATGCCGCGGCCGAGAAGCGGGCCACCCTGGGAACCCGCATTGCGAAAATGATCGAGTTGCGGGACGAGAACCCCGGCGCGCATCGCATCCTCTGGCACGATCTCGAGGACGAGCGCCGGGCAATCGAAGCGGCGATCCCTGGCGTCATGTCGGTCTATGGGTCGCAGGACCTCGAGACGCGCGAGGCCAATATCATCGGCTTTTCGGACGGGCTGTTCGCCGAGCTCGCCGGCAAACCCTCAGTCACCGGCGTCGGATGCAACTTCCAGCGGCATTGCGCATGGTCGATCTTCCTCGGGATCGGCTTTAAATTTTACGACATGATCCAGGCGTGCCACCGTGTACACCGCTTCGGGCAGACGCAGCCGGTGCGGGTCGACTTCATCTACAGCGAGGCCGAGCGGGAGGTTCGTCGGGCGATCGAGACGAAGTGGGCCCGGCATGACGAACAGGTCGAGATCATGCGCGGGATCGTCCGCGAATACGGGCTGAACCGGCTCGCGATGGCGCAGTCGCTCCAGCGCGAGATGCACGTACCGCGCGAGGAGGCCGCGGGAGACGCCTGGCGCTTGATCAACAACGACACTGTGATCGAGACGGCTGCGATGGATGAGGCCAGCGTCGGGCTGATCGTCACCTCGATTCCGTTCGCCACCCAATACGAGTACACGCCGAACTACTGCTACGATGAGAGCACGGAGGTCTTGTCGGATCGTGGTTGGATCAGCTTCGGCGAGGTCGGGTTAATAGACAAGCTTGCGACCGTGGATCAGAGCCTCTTGTCCCTAGAGTGGCAGCACCCGATCGCGACGGTGTGGGAGCACTACTCAGGAGACATGCTCCACTTCGTTAACAGCAACAACTTCGACCTTCTTGTCACCCCGGATCACGGCATGTTCGTGGATCGCCGTGTGGGAAACCAGGAGACCGGGCGGAAGGACAGGCGCTATGGCAAAGTGCGGGCGTCGGAGATCGCCGACAATTTCGTCTCCCGCAAATACCGAATGGTCAACGCCATCCGGTATTTGCCGATCGGCAAGAACCCCAAGCGCATCGAAGTTCTGCCGGCCGCTCGTGGTGCTCGCGGGCCTGTTGGAAAGGAACTTGGAAGCATCGCCGTCGAAGACTTCATGGAACTGGCGGGTTGGTATCTGTCAGAGGGCTATTGCGATGCGTTGGGAGGTCCGCATGCCGGGCGGATCACGATTTCGCAGTCGCTGGTCCACCCCAAGTATCGTGATGAAATCTGCGCCCTGTTCAACAGGATCGGGCTGACTGTCCAGATCAACGCTAAAGCGATCATCGCTCACAATCGGGCATTGGCGCGCTTGCTGGTTTCAGAGTTCGGATCAGGCTCCTACCACAAGTCCATTCCGGCCTGGGTCAAAGAACTGGACGGGACGCTCCTCCTCATCCTGCGCGACACGATGATGAAGGGCGACGGTGGCGCCCGAGGGTTCGACTACGCTTCAGTCAGTCCGAAGCTGCGAGACGACTTCCAACACATTGCTTTTCTGACGGGCTGGGGCACGGCCATTCGAGGCAACGTCGTCCGGATCGGCCGCAGTCAGGTGTTTCCCGAAATCAGGCGGGCGCCCGATCTCCTTGCATATTCTGGCATGATCGGGTGCGCCAAGGTCCCGAACGGAACGCTTGTTGTGCGTCGCAACGGCGTGATCTCGATCAGCGGCAACTGCGATTTCGGCCACACAGACGACAACGACCATTTCTGGCGGCAGATGGACTACCTGACGCCGAACCTGCTCCGGGTGCTGCATCCCGGCCGGGTCATGGCTGTGCATGTCAAGGACCGGATCATGCCCGGCGGCCTGAGTGGCCTGGGGTTCCAAACCCTGCATCCGTTCCACTGCGAGGCGATTGAGCATTATCGCCGGCACGGCTTCGCGCTGCTGGGGATGAAGACGATCACGACCGACGTTGTGCGCGAGAACAACCAGACTTACCGGCTCGGCTGGTCGGAGCAGTGCAAGGACGGGTCGCGCATGGGGTGCGGCGTGCCGGAATACCTGCTGCTGCTCCGCCGCCCGCCGACCGATGCGAGCTCTGGCTATGCGGATGATCGCGTCGTGAAGGAGAAGCCGCTCTGCTTCCTGGACGACGACACCACAGCACCGTTCGACAAGCGCACCAATTGGAAGCGACCGGCGCCTGGCACGGGCTACTCGCGCGCGGCCTGGCAGATCGATGCCCATGGCTATGCGCGATCGTCGGGGGATCGGTTGCTGTCCGGCGACGATCTGCGCTCCCTGCCGCACGAGCAGATGTTCAAGTGGTGGCGCGCGCGGTCGACCGATCGGGTCTACGACTACCGCGAGCACCTTGGGATTTCCGAGGACCTGGACGCGCTCCAGCGCCTACCGGCGACGTTCATGCTGTTCCCGCCGCACTCGCCGCACCCTGACGTTTGGACCGACGTGGCGCGCATGCGGACGCTAAACGGAGAGCAGGTGCAGAAGGGGCGCGAGGTGCATCTGTGCCCGCTGCAATTCGACATCGTCGATCGGCTAATCGTCCAGTTCTCCAATCCCGGGGACGTCGTCTATGACCCGTTTGCCGGCATCGGCACCGTGCCGCTGCGGGCAGTGAAGCTAGGTCGCCAGGGTCTCGGCACCGAGCTAAGCCGGTCCTACTGGCGCGACGCCGTCGCCTACTGCCGGGCCGAGGACGAGAAGCGCGCGACGCCGACGCTGTTCGACATACTCGACGCTCCGGGAATGGAAGCGGCCGAGTGATGACCGGCCGCTACATCCTGGACCCACTCACACGCTGCTGGCGCTGGGTATCAGTCAACACAATCCACCGCTGGCACCGCTGGGCAATCGGTCACCCGCACTGGCATGCGCCACGAGTGCTGGTCGAAAACCTGCCGCCCGTGTGCCTCAAGGCGGGGCTGATCGTCGGCGGATTGTTGCCGCTGCTTCCTCCGCTGCCCTACGGCGGCGGGTATGATGCACCGTATGGCGGCATGGGCGGATATGGCGCTCCCTATGCCGGTGCCGGCGGCTATCCCAGTGGCGGCGGGGGCTTTGCACCAGGCGTGCCCGGCAGCGCGCTCGCTGGGTTCCCCGGTGTGTTGGTGCCGATCGGCTCAAGCCATCAGGCTGCGCCGGCTCTGAGCGAAATCGCGGCGAGCACGCCTGGCAATATGGTGGTGGCGACGTCAGAGCCAGCAAGCTGGACTGTGTTGCTCGGTGCGCTGGCGCTGCTGGCGGCTGCCCGGCTTGCTGCCGTGGCGGGAGGTAAGTGATGGGAAACAAATCTGACTGGCTCAGGCGAAGGGCCGATGCCCTTTACGCGGAAGCTAAGGAGCTTGAAGGCACAGCCAAAGAGCTAAAAGCTAAAGCAGATGCGATGAAGGCTGATATCCAAGCTGCCAAATCGCTTGGCCCTGCTGCCGATCGGGATTGGGCCGAGCTTCATGCCGCTCGTTCTGATTTTCGTCAGATCGCAATGTTTACGCGCAATCATGGTTAACAATCCGCTGCCGTCCGTCCGCATGTCGATCGCGCTCGCAGTGGTGGCGTTTGTGCTCGGTGCGCCGGTCCTGGTCTTTGAGCCCAACGGCTGGTGGCGCGTCGTGTTGTGGGCAGGGTTCTGCGCGGCAGGGCTTGCTCTGGCGATTTGGAACGCCAGGCGGAGCAGCAAGGTGCGACATGGCTGAGACCTTCAACCCAGCCGAACGCCCCGGCGTTCGCCGCGTGATAGGGCCGACGATCCTGCTCGGCAGCGGGAGCTATTTCGATTTCGAGGACCCGGCCAGCTCGAACATCACCATCGAGGACATCGCCTACGGCCTGGCGTTCACCTGTCGCTTCGCCGGTCACTGCCGGGAGCGGAGCACAGGGCAGCGCGTCTTCTACTCGGTCGCGGAGCACTGCGTCCGGATGAGCGAGATCGTCCCGGTCGAGCACGCCTATGACGCGCTGATGCACGAGCTCGGCGAGGCGGTCTGTGGCGACATGACGTCACCGCTGAAAAGCATCTGCCCGGACTATAAAGCCGTCGAGAAGCGCTGCCAAGCCGCGTTGGAGCGACGGTTCTCCGTCACGATGCGGGATCGCGAGCTGATCAAGCATTTCGACCTGGTGATGCTGGCAACAGAGCAGCGCGACCTGATGCCGACGTCTGGGGAGCAGTGGGGTTGCTTGGCTGGCATCAAGCCGCTCGAAGAAACCATCGTCCCACGGGCCGCCGAGAACGCCGCCGTGGAGTTCATCGAGCGATACGATGCGCTGGTGCTGCGATGACGGCGCAGGCAAAAACCCGAACCAGCGATGCCTAACGACGGCCGCCCCGTCCTCCCCGGCTGGCCAGCCGTGCTGCACGAAGAGTGGGCGGCTGCCTACCTGTCCCTCTCGCCGACGACATTCCGAGAGCAAGTCGCGCCGGCCGTGCCCCCGATCCGGCTCACGGTGAAGCGCATCGGCTGGCGCCGGGCTGATCTCGACGCATGGATTGCGCGACAGGGGGCCAGAGGGGCAGCATCAACGCTGGAGAACGATTGGGGCTGACGTGATCGTGCGTCTGAAATATGTGCAGGCCTTCAAAGACCGCTACGGGCGACCGCGCCTGTATTTCCGCCGGCCGGGTTGCAAGCGGATTACGCTGCCGGCGCAGGATGATCCTTCGTTCCACGAAGCTTATGCCGCTGCCCTGGCAGCGTCCGAGCCAATCGCAAAGACTGATCGCGTGGTCGAGGGCTCAATCGAAGCCGTGTCCCGCAGCTATCTTGCCAGCTCCGCATACCGTCAACTCGCAGCAAGTACGCAGCGAGTGTATCGTCGGATTATTGATGACATGGTGCATGCGCACGGCATCAAGCGGGTCGCGCATCTCCAAGCACAAAAGGTGCGCGAGATGATGGAGGCCCGGTCAGCGACACCGGCTGCGGCAAACCACTTCCTGCGGACCCTGCGTGCGCTGATGAAGCATGCGATCCGACAAGGCCTAATCCAAACTGACCCAACGCGTGATGTGGACCGGCTCAAAGAACACGGCGAGGGTGCGGAGACATGGAGTGAGGAGGACATCGCGGCTTTCGAGGCGCGCTGGGCTGCCGGAACGCGACCGCGACTGGCGCTGGCTCTCATGCTCTACACCGGGCAGCGCCGCAGCGACGTGGTTCGGATGGGTCGGCAGCATATTCGAGGGGACGCGATCGAGGTCCGCCAGCAGAAAACAGGGGCGCGGCTGCTGATCCCGCTGCATGCCGAGCTGGCGGACCTGATAGCCCTCGAGACCGATCGGCTGACGTTCCTGATGACCGAACGCGGCGCGCCATTTACACCCAACGGCTTCTACATGCGGTTCGCGAAGTGGGTAACGGCGTCCGGCCTACCAGACGGGCTTAGCCCGCACGGCCTCCGCAAGGCTGCTGCACGACGCATGGCCGAGGCCGGTTGCACAGCGCACCAGATCGCGGCCGTGACGGGGCACAAGACGCTCGCAGAGGTTCAGCGCTACACACTTGCAGCCGACCAGGAGAGGCTTGCCCGATCTGCGATAAAGTCGATTGGCCGGGGCAGAATCATGAACAAGGTTTGACAAACGCCAGACCTTAGACTGTAAAACTTCTGATAACCCATTGATACTTAAGTCAGTAATTGACCTGATGGCGTCCCGTAGGGGATTCGAACCCCTGTTACCGCCGTGAGAGTGGTTCCCGAACAATGCACGAGTATGCAGAGGCGTTCGCAGTGCGTTGTTTTGGTTCCTAACGCATTCTCTTGCACCTCGTCGCACGACACCGCATTCTACCCACCATTCTACCCACTATTCCAGAGAACGATGCCGAGACAGACAGCAGACCAGCCGATAACGACCCGTACCGCCCGCGAACGGCTCGAGGTGCGTCGCGACCCTTACTTCCGCAGCATCGGTGCGGGCGTGTCCCTCGGGTATAGACGCGGAGCGAGCGGTGGAACCTGGGTTGTCCGTACCATGGTCGAGGGACGCTATCGCGACCGATCGCTGGGCCGAGCCGACGATGTCATCAAGGCGGATGGAGTAACTTACCTCGACTTCCGCCAAGCCGAAGCCAAGGCCCGAGCGGAAGCCAGCAATCAGCACCATGCTGCTGCCGGGATTGATCCGTCACACGCCACCCGAGCGCCCTTCACTGTGAGCGATGCCCTAGCGGACTACGTCCGTGCCTACCGGCGTCGTGGGGGCAAGCGCGTCAAAGACACCGAAAACACGATCAAGGCTCACCTTGAAAGCCAGCTGGGGACTGTTCGGCTCGATCGCCTCACGCGCGGTCGAATTATTGCCTGGCGTGACGATCTTGCGGAGGCGGCGCCTCGTCTGCGAACGCGCCGCTCCGCGCCAGCCGGTTCAAGGCGGCGGGTGCTCGACCCATCCGACGCGGATGGGATCCGGCGACGCCGAGCGACCGTCAACCGCATTCTGTCGCTGCTGAAGGCGGCGTTGAATCTAGCTCACCAGGAGGGCCGCGTTCACTCGAAGGCGGCCTGGGAGCTTGTCAAACCCTACCGCGAGGTGGATTCGCCGCGCATACGGCATCTCTCGGACGCGGAGGTCGTGAGGTTGGTCAACGCCTGTGATCCGGCGCTGCGGAAGATCGTTGTTGCCGGCTTGCTGACCGGGATGCGCTACGGCGAGATCACCCGCCTCCGCGCGCTGGACGTCAACAACGAGGTGGGCAACGTCACCGTCGCAGTAAGCAAGAGCGGCAAGCCGCGACACATCTACCTGACAGATGAAGGCCGTGCCTTCTTCGAACACGCCGCAGTCGGCCGCCCCAGGACCGACCTACTCTTCGTGCGCGAGGACGGCGACGCCTGGGGTAAGTCGCATCAGTTCCGACCGCTCCGCGAGGCGTGCGCCGCCGCCCGCATCGAGCCCGCCATATCGTTTCACATCCTTCGACACACCTACGCAAGCCGCCTTGCTCTGGCTGGCACTCCCATGTCGGTAATCGCAGCGCAGCTTGGCCATGAGGGCACGCGAATTACCGAGCGGCACTATGCCCACTTGACCCCAAGCTATGTGGCCGACACGGTCCGGGCGACCTTCGGGGCGCTCGGCATCGTGGAGGTCTCGAATGGGACGGCCTCACCGGTCGGCACCAAGGGTTCCTGAGGACCGGGAACTTGCCGTCAACAAGAACTACGCTTGGGGGTGTCGTGCGGAGCCTGGATGACGGCCCCAATCACGGATGCGCTGCAGCTAGAGCGGCCGCTTGCCGACGGGCTGCTGTCCGTCTTTCGCCCGTGGCGAAAAGCGGGGTTCGCCCGCCTCATCCGGCATCTATCGATGACGAGTCCGTCCGCCTGGTGAATGCGTGCAAACCGAATCTTTGCGACATCGTAATTGCTGGAATGCTGACGGGGCTGCGCTACGGTTAAATTCGTCGGCTCCGGTGCCTCGGTTCAATGCCGATGTCGGCATCATCACCGTGCAAACCAGCAGAAGTGGGAAAGCCCGCCATGTCTACCTGACCGATGAAGGACGGAGGGTCTTTCAGCAGGCCGTAGCCGGACATGATGGATCAACTCTGATTTTCATGCGCCAGGATGGTGAAGTCTGGGGGCAATCGCATCAGTTCCGGCCGCTGCGCGAGGCCTACGCTTCGGCCCGCATCGAGCCAGCATATTGCGGCACACGTATGCCAGCCGCCTCGCTCTGGCCGGAACGCCGCTGCCGGTCATTGCTGCGCAGCTCGGGGACGCCGGCACGCGCATGACCGAGCGACACTACGCTCATTTGACTCCGAATTGTGTGGCAGACACCGTCAGAGCTGCTTTTGGTCCACTCGGGATCGTCAAGCAGTCGAACGTCGAGCTGCTGACCTTACTGCGCTGAAGCAGGGTCAACTCCGGGCAGGAGCGTCACAGCGTCATCCGGCAGGCCTTTCTCCCAGCCAGCGCTTCAGTTCTTCAGTCGGGATTAAACGACGTTTTCCGACCTTGATGCTTGCAAGCCTCCTGGACTGCAACTCAATGTAGATTTGCCTCCGAGAAATGCCTACCGCGCCTGCGGCCTCAACGATCGTCAGCGAGAGTCGCGGCAATACCGAGTGAACTCGCACAGCCGCATCGACCTTAGCCGCGCTTGGGCTGTCAAAGTTAATGTCATGAGAGCTGGACATGTCGACCTCGTAGAAGATTGCTCAGGAACCATTCCCGCAGTCGGAGTTGCGAGCGAGCGCAATAGACTGCGCTGCTGAATTCACATTCTCGTTACTTCACCCGCGTTGTAGCCGACACCGCCACAGATGATCTCGCTCCACTTCAGCAGGAACCGTTACCCGAGTTCGATCGCAATCGCCGGCCGCAAGGTGCTCCAAGCAAAGTAGAGACTTTATGCGCTCGTTTTTCTTCTCGCTGACGGCCCCGTTCGCTCAAGGACTGGCCCGCGCCGATCCTCAATGTGCCCTGCCGTCCCAGGGCTGTTCAACGCTCTGTTGTCGTCACCGTTGAGTCTGATTTGCAACAGGTGCGGAGCGAACGAGGCGACTGATCTGTTTTGGGGATTCTCGAAGCGGAGAATTTCTGACCCTTGGG
>JAABUL010001568.1_pt1 | contig 42490 bp, 21 predicted proteins | sample 5559151 | NCBI WGS metagenome assembly JAABUL01 (sample SAMN10711876, study PRJNA513368) | rock metagenome | isolation source: Antarctica rocks | place: Antarctica: Victoria Land, Pudding Butte sud | reverse complement strand
GCTATTCGGAGGACGCGCTCAACGTCCACCCCATCACCTTGGTCGTCAATGAAGTGCAGGTGATGGGGTCCGTAGGGAATACGCTCGGCGAGCTATACGAGGCCGTGCGCTGGGTGGGCGAGGGCCGTATCAGGACGGTGGTGGATCGCTGCTTGCGCCTGGACCAATTCCAGGACGGGCTCGACGCCCTCGCCGCAGGAGATCTGCGGGGGCGCGCTGTGCTGCTGCCAGACGGCGGATGATGACGCATCTGAAGAGAGTTGAGCAGGGCTGGCGTCAGAACCAGCGATCCCGCTCACGGTTGGCGCTGCGGGCCGCCTCGCCCCGCACGCGCTCCACGTCGGGGTCCAGCAGCACGTAGCGCGTCGTGCGCTCGGCGTAGTCGTAGACGTGGCCCCGCTTGCGCTCCTCGATGCGCGGGCTGCCCTCGCCGATCGCGCGCATCAGGTCCTCCTTGCCCGCCTCCGGGTGCGCCCGCGCCAGGTCGCGCGTCACCATCCAGTCGAGCCGGTGCAGGTCCGTGAGCGCGGCGTTGGGGTATCGCTCCAAGAGGCGCTGCGCCCGATGCGCGTACTCGCGCCCCAGGGGCGACACAGGGCCGGCCGGGGGCCGGGAGAAAGCAACCCGCCGTCCCGCCCGCTCCTGGGGTGACTCTCCCGCGACGCCGCCCCTTTTCTCCGCCGCCGCGCGGCGGCCCTGTGTGGCCTGGTCCCGCGCCCGATCGAGGACCGCCGGGGCGACGGCGACTCGCTCGCCGCCAGCGTCACGCAGCCTGACGTACGGGTAGCGGCCATCGGGCTGCCGGTGTTCCTCTTTGCGGTTGGTAAAGCCGGCCAGCCGCCCCATGTGGCGCCAGTTGGCGCTGCTCATATCGCCGTCGTACCGCTCGGCCAACGCACGCGCCGCGGCGGTCCCCTCGCCCTTCGACAGGGGCGCGTCCGACACGCGGACCCACGCCTGGTGATTGCCTGGGCTGGTCTCGACGACGGTCGCCGGCGCATAGCCCTCGGCGCGCATCCGCTCGACGGTCGCGGCGGGCACGTCGTCGACGATGTAGAGGCCGCTGCTCCCGGTGGGCCGGATATAGATGTCCCGGCCCTGGGCGTTCATCACCTTGAACCACCCGACCGAGGCCTCGACCTGGGCGGGCGTCCACTCCCGGCGCAGCAGCATGGCGTCGTTCTGTCGGTCGTACACGCCGACGTCGTACCGCTCCGCACCCATGCCGGCGAGCTGCGCCCGCACCACCTCGGTCGCGCGGTCTCCCCCTCCCTTACGCGCCCACCTCGTCGCGGCCGGCGTCGGCATCATCCGCTCCGTCCTGTCCGTCCTGTCTAGCTGCCGCTCCTGCGGCTCTGCGAGCGCGGGGGCCGGCCCGCGCGGGTCGAGCGCGGCCAACTCGGCGCGCAGGTGGGGCCGGTTGCCCAGCTCCTGACCCACGTCCACCCGCCTGACGCTTTCCAGGTGCGCCACCTGCGCCGCCAGTGTCGTGCCGACCGGCCGCCCCGCGCGATCGACGAACCCGTAGCGGCGGCCGTCGTCGGGGTGGACCCCCAGCGGGGCGCGCACCGCCAACTGCGCGGCCTCGTCGCGCGCCGGGTGCGGGTACACCTCGACCTCCTGGCCCCGCGTCGCCAGGCGCAAGAGCGCGTGTACGTCCTCTGACGGCACGGGCTCGCTGGTGAAGACCCACAGGCGTCCGCCCTGCGGCGCGCGCTCCACGGCCGCGTCAATGCCTTGCAGGGCCAGCCGTTGCCGCGCCTCCTGCAAGGCGGCGATGCCGTCCTCGGGCGCACGTTGTGGTTGGCCGTCGTCGTAGGCCATCCTATAGCCCGCGTGCGTGACGAGGCCGACCGTGGCGCGATCCTGGCCGTCCCTGAGATAGAGCCCGATGGAGACCTCCCCGCGCAGGTGCGCCCGCGCGGCGTCCCCGGTGAGCGGCGTCGCGATCTCCTCGGTCGCGCCGCCGGCGGCGAGCCGGGCATGGCGCTCCCCGCCGTGGCCGAAGCACGCGGCGTAGGCGTCGGCTGTCGTCCGTCCGGTCGCCGGCTGGGCTGTCGTTCGTTCCGCTGTGACCATTGTCCCGTCCTCCCGCTACGCCCACCGGGCCACGTCGCGCCAGTCATCCCCGTCGTCGTCGCCCGGCGGCGGCTCAGGAGGCGCCGTCGCCGTCCCTGCCCGTGTTGCCGTCGCCGTGCCCGCGTTGTCGTCCTGCCGCTTGCGTTTGATCCCCTGTAGCTGGGTGCCCAGCGGCGGCGCGGAGCGCGCAGGTTGTGCGGGGTCCGTGGCCCGCGATGGTGTCGTCCTCGCCCGTGTCGTCGGGGTCGTCGCCTCCGTCACGACCGGCGGCGCGGTCAGGGCGAAGGCCACGGCCGGAATCGGGAGCGGCGCCGGCCGCGGCGGCCCCGCCGGCGGCACGATCCCGCCATTGGGTAGGCGCCGTAGGCCCAGCCGCCGGAGGCGCGTCGGGAACAGGCCCAGCCGCTTGCGGTACCACCGCACCTGCGTCACCACCGCCGGGGGCCGGTTGCCCGAGAGGAGCAAGAGCGTGTTGGTCGCCAGACGCGTGACCTCACCCGGCGTCAGCAGCGGCCGGCTCGTCTCGCTGTAGCCCTGATTGCCGTGGTCCACCAGGACCGCCCCGCGCTTGCGGCTGGCCCCGGCGTTGGCCGCGAGCACCGTCGCCGTCCCAGTCTGCTCGCTGAACCATTTGGCGTCCTCGTCCGTCGTCTTGGCCAGCGCGATCTTGACGTTGCACGCTTCCAGGATGATCTTCATGCCCTCCTCGGCGTAGAGCTTCTTGAGCTGCGCCAGGCTCTGCACCGCCAGGATGAAGCCCATGCCCGCCGAGCGCACCGTCGTCATCCACGTCGGGAAGTTGTAGATCTGGCCCAGGTTGCCGAACTCGTCCAGGTAGCCCAGGATCGAGCGGGGCAGCACTCCGCCCGGCGAGCGGTCGGCGATCTCGATCACGGCATTGAACATCTGCGTGAAGAAGCACGCCGTCAGCGGCTTCAACTCCTGGCCCATGCGCCGGTCGAGCACCAGGTAGAGCGCGATCGGCTCCACGTCGAGCGACGCCATCGCCGCGAAGTCGATGTCGTTCCGGCCCGTTGTCGCCTGCACGCGCGGGTCGGCCAGGAGCTGGAAACGCAGGGGCAGCTCCACGAAGATCGAGCCTTGCAGCTTCTCGTTGCGCGCCAGGTCGGCCGCGAAGCCATCCATCGCTTCCTTCACGTCGTTGTTAGGGCTGTCGGTCAGCGCGCCCATGATCGTCGCGCTGCCCAGCATCAGGAACTTGCGGACGTGCGTAAGCGTCGCGCCCCCGTCCCCGCCGCCGTCCCTCCCCTCCATCGTGGCGTTCAGGTGCAACACAATAGCCGTGATGAGGTACTTGGCGGCGCTGTCCCAGAAGGGCTCATTGCTGCTCTGGCCGGTGTTGGCGATCCAGGTCTGCGCGAACACCTGGGCGTCGAGCGCGGTCGTGATGTGCGCGAGCGGGTTGTAGCCCACACTCGTCGCCGGCGACACGAGGTTGAGCACCTGGCAGCGATGGTGCCGGCTCATCGCCGCGTAGGTGCGCTCGGTCAACTCGCCTTTGAGGTCGGTCACGACGATGCTGCGCACGCCGCGCAGACGCCGTCGTCGCAGCCACCGCTCGGCCCGACCCAGCATCCCGGCCGCGATCCGCCGGTCGAGGCGCGCGCGCCCGCCGTCGCCGTCGCCATCCTCGTCGCCCTGGCCATCGACGTGGCCGGTCGCCAGCAGCGCCACCCGTCGCCGCTGCAGGCGCTCGATCAGCCGCTTGCCCCGGCCCGGCCCGCGCTCGGCGAGCAGGTTGGTGATGAACAGGCCCACCGACTTGCCGGCGCGCGGCGGACCCACCACGAGGATGCTCTGATACTGCTCCAAGCCGGTCAGGGCCAGCAGCTTGCCGCCCAGCCGCCCCAGGATGATCTGCGCGTTGCGGCGTGTCGGTTTCAGCTCGCGCAGGTCGCGCCACGTCGCCAGCATCGCTCCGCCCAGGCTCTTCGACGGCTTGAGCTTGGCCATGCCCGTGGTTACGTACCACAACGGCCGCGACAGCAGCAGCACGAGCAGCAGGAGCGCGCCGCCCAACTCGGCCATCACGCTCAGGCGCAGCAGGGCCATGTCCTTGCTCGCCCGCTGGATGCGCGCGTACTGGCGCTCCGGGTCGCGCGTCCAGTCACCCCAGCTCACCAGGCGCGGTGACACCTGCGCCTGGCCCCCCTTGGGCATGCTGTAGAAGCCGCCCGTGGCGCGGTTGTGGGCCTTGAGGTAGGCCCCCAGGTAGATACCGGCGTCCTCGGCCGGCCACGCCGCCGCGACGTAGGCCTGGTGGTAGTGCGCTGTCGCCTCCCGTGCCCCCCGCTGATACCAGCCGCCCGGCCCTAGCGCCACGACGGCCGCGGCGGTTAGCATCAGCACCACGGCCAGCATTATCTTGCGCATCGTCTTTCTCCTCTCTTACTCGTGCCCGGCGCCGGCGCCGGCCGTCTCTGCCGCAGCGTCGGCCGCACGGGCTTGCTGACGCCTCCACTTGGCGTAGCGTGTGTTCCTCTCTCGGATGTGATCCCTGACGCGATCCAGCGCCCCCATGTCGCGCACGAAGGCGTCGTCGTCCATCAGCTCGACGACGACCTCATCGCGCCGCTGGCGATGGCCCAGCCGATAGCTGCCCATGAGGGCGAGCGTCAGCAGAGGCAGCGCCCCCAGCACCAGCGCCACGATCCATAGCATTCCCATCTCCATAGCATTCCCATCTCCATTTGCCTTCTCCCTTGCCTGTGTGCCCCTGTGCGTGTGTTCCCTTGGAGTCATTCCGCGCGGACGACGGGTGTGCCTGCTAACGGTCGCCACGCCCGTCGCGTTCGTCATCCGCGTGCCCGATCTCCGGTCGGCGGCGCCGGCGTTGCCACGGGTCCGCCGTCCCGGCCGCCTTGTCGTCACGCCCCAGTTCGGCGGCGAATGCCTCGACGAGGCGGCCGCCCCAGCGCGCGATCCCCTCGCCGCCCTGCTCTTGTTGGTGGGCCGCAGCTTCCCGCTGCGCGGCGACGCGCTCCTCGGCCGCGACCAGCACCCACTTCGCCGCCGGCGTTACCCGTCCCGACGCGTCGCCCGTGCCTTGCATCGTCACCGGCTCGACGGACACGCGCGTGTCCGCAGTGGTCATGTCGAATCCGTTTTCCCCGCGCGCCCCGCGCGCGCCTGTGTGGTTACCCTGCTCGCCCGCGCCGCCGTGCGCGACGAAGCCGGCGAGCGGCCCGACGTGCGTTAGGTCGCGCCCGTGGTCAGGGCCATACCGCCGCTGTAGGTCGTGCGCCGCCTGCGCCGCCACCTGGGGGTCCAGCGCGTCGGTCGAGAGCCGGAGCCACGCCTGATAGCGCCCGTCCGTCGTCCCGGTCGCCCCCGCCGTCCCGGTCACGACAGCCGGCGTGTGGCCGTCGTCGCGCAACCGTCGCAGGTCGCCGGCGGTCAGGTCGTCGAGCACGACCAGCCCGCTCGCCAGTCCGCTGGCCGGCCGCACCGTGATCTCCTGCCCCTGGCCGTTGAGCGTGACCAGGCGGCTGATCTGGAGCATGGCCTCGTCGGCGGTCAGCACCACCCGACGCACCCGTCCCGTGTCGCCGTCATGGACGGCGATCTCGTAGCGGTCGCAGCCCAGCGCCGCCAGGTGCGCCCGTACCTCCTCGGCCGCTACAGCGGCTGATGCAGCCCATGGAGCGCCAGCGCCGCGACCAGGGCCACCGCCAGCAGGCTCACCAGCGCGACCAGCACGACGGCCCCCAGCGCCGCCGTCCGCACCTTCCGCAGCGTCCGCGCGATCTCGCGCCCCTGCAGCGTGATCGTTTCCCGCATCTCCTCGTTCGCCGTCCGGCGCACCGCGGCCAGGTCCGCCGCCAGCTGTTCCAGTTCGCCCCGGATCGTCGGCAACGCCTCGGCGATCTGGTACCACTCCGTCGCCATCGCGTTGTGCGCCCGTTGCACCTCGCGCAGATAGTCCTCCTGCCGCCGCGCCACGCTCGCCGCCCCCTGCACCTCCGCTTTCACCGCCCGCAACTCGGCCTGCACCCCCTGGTGCAGCCGCTCCACCGCGCGGATCAGCGGCGTCGGCTCCACGACCCGGAGCACCGGCGGCTCCGGCTCCCGTGGCGCCGGCGGCTCCGCTGGCTCCGCTGGCTCCGGTGTGTCCATCGCTGGCTCCCGCTCGGCCCGGCTCGCCGCTTCCCTCGCGTCGTCGAGCGTCGCCGTCGATTGCGTGGGCGGCGGCTCCCCTGTCGCCGGTGTCTCGTGTCCCCACGCCTCGGGGGGCGGCGTCGCCGGCGGGATCGCGGCGGTCGCCTGCGCCAATAACGCGTCCATCTTGCCCATGTGCCCTCTCCTCCAAGCGGCCGTGCAGCCGCATCCAGCTATAGTCCTTGCCGATCTGCGAGCCCTTCAAGATCGGCTGCATCGCGCCCTGATAGTCAGCCAGCTCGAAGCTCGCCCCGCTTACCCGGCCGGTCGAAGCGATGTTCCAATGGGCCTCCACACCCAGCGCGCACAGGCTGCGGTCGAAGCCCTCGCGCGTCCCGTCGCTTCGGGTGATCGCCTCGTCGATGCGCGCGGCGAGGAGCAGCTTGGGTGGGATCTCCCCCGCCCGCTCGGCCAACCCGACCTCATCCCGGCTTACGCGCGGGCGGGGACCGCGGTCTAGGCGCGCGGGGTCGATAGCGTGGCTCAAGCCGTACTCCCGTTCCAAGTCATGCACCGCCCGATTGCTACGCGGGCGGTCTTGCCAAAGATCTACGCGACTGCCGTCGAAGCGCACCCGCGAGGCCACGATGTGGACGTGGTGATCGGCATGCGCGACGACGACGTAGGGCGTGTCACCGAAACCCATGCGCTCCAGATACGCGCCGGCGACGGCGCCCCATTGCGTATCGGTCAACCGCTCGTCATCCGCCAGGCGCAGCGCACAGTGGTAGACCGGCCGGTCGACGTCGGTGTTGAGCCGGCGGTACGCGCCGAACTCGCGGGCCAGCGCGCGCGGGTCCGCCCCGGCCATGTTGCCGCCTACAATCCGCGCCCGGTCGTGCGCCAACTCCTTGCTCTCCTTGAACACATAGTTCAGGACGCCGCGGAAGCCGGCCCCGATGACGGCCTTCTGGATCACCCCTCGTCGCCCCCGTCGTCGCCCCCCGCTCCCAGGAGAGCTAGGCGGAGGCTGCGGATCTCGCCCCCCAGCGCGTCGAGCGCGGACGTGAGTCGGGCCGTCCCCGTCGCGTCGAGCCGCCCGCCGCCGTTCAGGTGGGCCGTCAATTGGTTGACGTTCGCCGCCGTCCGCGCCAACTCCTGCCAGGCGCGGCGATTGATCTCGGGCACGACAGCGCGCGGCGGTCGCTGCGCCAGCACGGCCACGCGCAGATACGCGCCCATCTCGCGGAGCCCTGCGGCGGTGCGGCGGCGCTCCAACTCGGCGCGCTCAACCCCGTTCACACGCACGCTGATCGTGTGCGTGCGCAGCGTGGCCGGCGGCGGCGGCCCCTCTCGTTCTTTCATCATCCGACCTCGTTCCTATCGTTCATGCGCCGCCCTCGGTGTGGCTGTCGGTTCGTTAGAGGGGGCGCTGGGGTCTGCGGCCCCGGTCGCGGCATGGTTGTCAAGCGAAGCGCCGACACTGCCTTGCTCCCCGCCCCACCGCCGCGCGCACGGGCATCCCCCGCATGGGATCTGGCGGCGTCCCTGTCGTGACATGAGCGGCCCGCGTGGTTGCTGGCAGGGGCCGGAGGCGGTATCGTGAAGGAAAGCATCCACGCCGCAGGTCCGTGGGGCACGGAGGACCTATTGCCATGACACGCCGCCGCCCGCTTATCATCCTGGCCGCTCTCCTCGTGGTCGCCGCCCTCGGCGGCCTCGCCACTACCACCCGTGGCGCGCGCCCGCCGGTCTACACGGTGGACGATGTGGTCGCCGGATTGAGCCAGCATCCCCAGGACTGGGTCGGGCGCACCGTCCTGATCTGGGGCCGGGACATCCGCCTCTCCTGGTGGTGCGGAACAGGGGCAGCGCATGCCGCTGCGGCATCGTGCCCGCAGGGGACCGTTGAGCGCCTGGTCCCCGCGCGCCCAACCTTCTCGCCCGTCGCCCCCAGGGCTGGATGGACCGGTTACCCTCCCCCCGCTACAGCCGGGATCGGCTCCGGTGGCCTGAGGTTTTGGCGCGGCCTCATGGTGACGCGGCGGCCAGGCGTCCAGATCCCGACCCCCGGCGAGCCCAATGCCCTGGCGCTCCGCCTGGCGCAGGTCCCCGTGGTCGGGACGCTCGTGCCCGCCCGGCTGCGAGAACGGGGGGCGGTCTACCGTGTCCGGCTGCTCGACGTGACGCGCTGTGCATCCCCGTCCCCGTCCTGTCCCCAGGGCATCCTCCAATAAAAGCGGGCTCAGGCGTCTCCGTCCGGTCCCGCCATCAGGCGTGCCAGCATCACCACGCGGTGTCGTCGGCCCCACACAGGGGGCACGGCCGCGCCGGGACAAGCGGCCTGCGGTAGACTCCACCAGCGCCGCCATCAGTGGCCGGCCCCCGTCACGGCGCTCACCAACGCGCGCACGACGGCGGTGACGATGCTGCCCGCCAGCACCATCCCTGCGGCCCACCACAGGAGCCGCACCAGGCGGTGATAGTCGTCCAGGCCCATGCGTGGCGCGGCCCCGCGCGCGAACGCCTGCCGGTCGGACCACACCAGCGCCAACACCGCCGCGAGCGCCACGACGCCCCCGGCGAAGCCCCACCAGACGCGCGCTTGCAGCCCCGCGCCGGTCGCGCCGCAGGCCAGAAAGAGGGGGGCCTCGATCCGGTCGATCAGCCGTGTCAGGTCGCCCCTCTCCATCAGTCTCCCTCCTCGGTGTCGGCCAGCAGCCGGGCGTAATCAGCGTCGGATAGCAGGCCCCGGAGCGCGGGCAACGCCGCCGGAGGCAGCGCGAAGTAGTGCAGGCCGTCCTCGCCGTCCACCCGCACGACGTACCCGCCGGCGGCCGGGCCGCCCGCGATTTGGCTCTCCGGCTCCACCTCAACGGTCATGCCGCCATCATCGACGATCCGTCGCCACTCGGCCACCGTGATGGACCGCATCACGATCACCGCCAGCTCGTCCTCCCACGCCTTGGGGACAATCCACAGGACCTCCGCGTCCGGTCGCTGCTCCATGTCCGTTCCTCCTCCGTATCGCGCACAGGGCGCGAGCAATAATGCCGTCAATGCCGTCATCGCCTCTCCTCCAACTCTAGGAATTGCCGTACCAGGTCCACCGTCTTATCCAGGTTCTCCCGCCGCAGGTCCTCATGGGTCACGACCAGGACCTCCCACCCCAATCCCTTAATGCGCTCCTCGCGCGCCCGGTCGTAGGCCGCGCGCTCCCCGCTCGGGTCGAAGTACGGGCCGAAGTGGACGCCGCCGTAGACCTCGATCACCTGACGCCGCGCGGGCTCGGGCCACGCGAAATCGACGTGGGTGCGCGGGGCCACCTTGTACTCGCGCCGCGCCTCGGGGGCGTCGAGGTGACGCAGCATGCGCAGCATGCGCAGCATGCGCCGCTCGTCGCCCGAGGGCGTGGCCCGGCGCTTGTCGGCCGCGCGATCGTGCGCGAATTCGTCGCCATGTTTGGCCACGGTCGCGGCCCAGCCCTTCTTGCCGGCCTCGGACAGGCTCGCGGCGCCGCGGAAGGACTGGACGTAGCGTTGGTAGCCCTGGTCCCGGAAGCGCGCCGGGCCGAGCGCCTTGAACCGCGCGCGCTCCTCGGCCGTGATCCACTGCGGGCGCTGCGGCAGCGCCCGCGCAAGCGGGTCGAAGCGCCCACCACCCCCGTCCCGGCTCATGGGACGCCCCCCTCTCCCACGGACGGGACGACGACGGCGCGCGTGGCGCCGGCCGCGTCGCCCCACAGGCACGGGACGCATCGAGCCACGGCGACGAGCTGGACCAACCGCTCGGTCTCCGCGCGCGCGATCAGCTCACCCCGGTCCGTGAGCCGGAAGAGGCGTCGGGGTGTGGGCGTGTCAGCGATCGTGCCCCGCGTCTCGCCGATCAAGCCGGTCGCCAGCAGCACATCGAGGGAGCGATACAGCGATCCGTTGCCCACGCGCATGCGTCCCTCAGTGGACGTGACGATCGCGCGCCGGAGGCCGTAGCCGTGCCGCTCGCCGGCGGCCAGCACCAGCAGGATGTGGTAGATCGGGTGCGTCAGCGGGAGTGGCACGGGGAGGTCGTATGTGCCCTGGTTCATCGCACGCCCCCCTCTCCCACGAATGGAACGACACGGCGAACGGCCGAGCGATTTTTCTCCTGCCCCTGAGGTGGTCCCGTGTGGGTCAGGGACGCGGCCACACAGGGGGCCGCTGCGCGGCGGGGAAAAGCTCGACTCTGGGCACTAGGGTAGCGCGAGAGATGTGGAGGAGAGGCGCGACGCGCGAGAGGAGGGGCACGCCGTGCCTGGTCGGTAGGCTCTCGCTCGTTGAGGCGAGAGCCTACCGACCAGGCACGGCGTGCAGCTAGCGGCGGGGCCGCTTGAAGGTGTACAGTATCTGGCTGACAATAGTGTTGCCCGGCATGGTGTTGACCAATTCCCAGCCCTGTGCGCCCAACTCGTTGATCGGGTCCATGGTCCTGGGATCGCTCATTTTCTTGGCATCCAGGACGAAGGACTTGTACTCCCAAGTGATGAGATCGCTGTCCGGGGCGGTAGACGCCCACACCCGATCGGGTGCTCGATTGTTCATAACTAACCTCACGTTTAGCCATTCTTCCGTCTTACTCCCAACACTATACACCCGCCCCGGAGCGCCGCATGCTGCCAGAGGGGCGCGCGGCGCGGCAGGCGCTTGACGGAAAGGAACGCGCGAAATTGGCGCACGTCGCCGCGGACCCCCTTGCCCTGCCCGCTGAGCATGACTAGGAGGCAAGCGAAAGCGAGCACGAGCGCGACATGAATGGGACCGGCCAGTAGGTGGTGCCGCGCCAGCCGCAAAGAAACGAGCCAGAGGACGACGCCGGCAGCCAGGAACACTACCACGAGCTTCGCCCGTGGGACAATGGCGGATGCGTCCGTTTGCCACGGTCGACCACCACGGAAGAGAATGAGTAGTTGTTTCATTTGTTCAGGTTCCTTGCGATGCCCGACGTAGCCTTGGCGGCTAGGCCGGCAGCATTACCTGTTGCGGCCGCCGTTGCCAGGGCGGTCACGGCCCCTGCCGGCGCGTGCGCCCCGGCCGCGTTCGCGACGGCCCCGCCTGGATTGAGCGACGCGATGATCTTGGGCACGCGGTAGAGCACGATCAGCCCGGCCAGCCCCAGGAGCGGCTGTAAGAAGCCGTCCATGTGCAGCCCGAACTCCATCACCACGATCATCTTCAGCACCACGGCGTAGCCCACACCCCACAGGCTCGTGTTGACGAACGCGCCGGCCCAGCCGCGCGCGAAGCCGGAGGCCTCGGGCAGCACCCAGCAGGCGATCATCAGCGGCGAGATGCCGTAGAGCGTCGCCAGCAGGAACAGCCCGACGAGCTTGGTCAGCGCCGTCAGCAAGAGGATGATGACGCCGACGACGGTGAAGATGATCCCGAAGAGGGTCATGAGCAGCGTCGCCCACAGCGCGCCGGCCGCCGACCCGAAGATCGTCCCCGCCGTCTTGGTGTCGATGCTGATACGCGCGAGCGCGCCGGCGTCGGTCCCACCCGTGTAGGAGAGCACCGCTGTCGTCAGGTCGTGCAGGCCAACGAACCAGAGATGCAGCACATCCGGCAGGATGATGACGGCGACCAAGCCCAGGATGGGCAGTGAGCGGGTGGAACTGCCCGCGACGACGGTGGGCGACGACCGCCTGCGCAAGGCGTTGGAAAACCCGCTGGTGCGCGAGATCGCCGTCACCACCGGCGACTTTAACCGCGCGCAGTGGGACCACATGCTCGCGATCCTGGAGCATCAGGTCGAGATCCAGCGCATCGCCGACGAACGGGCGCGCCAGAAGTACGAGCGCCAGGCGGCCGCGGAGCGCCCGCCCCGCGACATCGCGAGCGGGCGGCGTCAGGGGCAGGGGCAGGTCGGCGACAGCGCACCGGGCGACGGCGACGACTCCGTGCAGGGGTGAGGACGACGGGCAGCCCGTCGCCCTCACCCCTGCGTCCGTGACTGTGCGTGGCAGGATCATGCCGCATCATGTCAGCCGTCTGACGGTGCCCTCTCCCGCGCCGGTTACCACGAACGGGGGGTGCTGTGACAGCAGAGTCACCCGTTGTTCTCCGTCGCGTCAAACGGCATACTCATGCAGCCGTCCGCCCGCACCGTGTGCGCCTGCTGCTCCATTTCCCCGCTCATCGACGGCGCTTTTCTGCCGCTGTCACGCCTGAGATGCGCCGATAGCACGCATGGTGCATATACGAAGGAATTGAGCTGCAGCGGCGTCGGCCTGCTGATCGTATGGATAGCCAGGGACGGCTTCGCTGCGGCGTGTCGTGGCGGCCGTGGGCGTCCTCCCTCATTATCCTATTGGGCGTCGAACCCCAAATGCATTTCTAGGTCAGTACAGCACATGCGCATCCTTCCGCGCCGCTAGCGCCGTCTCAATGTCTTACGTCAGTTATAGCTAACGAGGCTCCGCCTCAGACTGACGAGATATATGCGACGCAAAAGCTTGACTCAATCGCATCATGTTTCGGCCCTATAGCGAAGCTAGAGGATCGTAAACGTGACCGGGTGCGCAGGCGTCACTGGAGATTAAGATGCCATTTTCCGCACGCCAACCACTGGTGGCGCACGACAGATGGGCGCGTTCATTGTGTTGACAACGGTGTCGCCCCGTTCTACAATCTGTTTACCCGTGGGTTGACGCTTGCGCCGCCTGTGTTATCATCCGCGAATCGTATCCTGGCGAAAGGAGACCGTCATCATGCGCCTTGTCGTACACATGATTGGGAACGCGCATATCGACCCCGTCTGGCTGTGGCCCTGGCAAGCCGGTGTCGATGAGGCGTTGGCTACCTTCCGCTCCGCCGCGGATCGCTGCGATGAGTATCCCGCGTTCGTCTTTACGCGTGGGGAGTCCTGGTTGTATCGGCAGGTGGAGCGACTTGATCCAGTGCTCTTCGCGCGCGTGCGCCGGCTGGTCGCACGGGGGCAGTGGCATATCACCGGTGGTCAATACATTCAACCCGATGGCAACCTCCCGACCCGCATGGGCTGGGAGCGGCAGTTCCTGCATGGCCGCCGCTATTTCCAGGACCGCTTTGGCGCCCGGCCGGTGGTCGCCTATAACGTCGACACCTTCGGCCACCCGGCCACGCTCCCCGACATCCTCGCCGCGCACGCGTACGAGGGCTATGTGTTCCACCGACCCGCCGCCCACCAGGTTGCCCTCCCGGCGCAGGCGTTCCGCTGGCGCGGAAGCGCTGGCGGCGAGGTGATCGGTTTTCGTATCACGCCGGCGTACGTGACGCGGAGCGACGACCTGTACGGACAGATCATGCTCGCTGTGGAGGCGGCCGACGAGCGCCTGGGACACACCATGTGCTTCTACGGCGTCGGGAACCACGGCGGTGGACCGACCAAGGCCAATATTGAGTATATCTTGGCGCATCAGCACGCCTTCCCAGACATTGAGTTGCGCTTCAGCACACCGCAGGCGTTCTTCGACGCGATCGCGCCGCTGCGTGAGCAATTGCCGGTCGTCACCGCGGAGCTGCAGCACACGTTCCCAGGGTGCTACAGCGTGATGCACGAGGTCAAGCAACGCCAGCGGCGCGGCGAACATTTGCTCGACCAAACCGAGCGCGTGGTCGCACAGGTCGTGGCCGATGAGGTCGTGCGGCGCGACTACCAGGCACGGCTGGATGGCGCCTGGGATGACCTGCTGCTCACCGCGTTCCACGATATCCTGGCGGGCACAGCGATCCCCTCGGCCTGGGAGTCGGTGCGCGCGCTGCAGGGTCGGGCACACATCGGTGGGGAGGAGATCGTGCTGGAGGCGACCAGGCGCTGGGCGCGCACGACATTGCCCGCGGCGGCCCATCAACAGATTGTGCTCATCAATCCCGATGACGCGCCGTGGGACGACGTGATCGAGGCTGAGCCCTTCCTCGACTTCGACGCATGGGGCCAGCGCTGGTTGAGCGACCTGGAGGGGCGAGCGCTCCCCTTTCAACAGGTCCAGCCTGAGGCGGCGCAGTTGATCAGCCGCCTCATCTTCCCCGTGCGGCTCGACGCCCATGGACACGCGCAGGTCCTCGTGCGTGATGATACGCCCCCGCCTATGCCGGCCCCCGTGGCGACCGATCTGACGGTGTCGGCGGAGTCTCTAGCCAACGGTCATCTGCGCGTCGATTTGGGCGAGGACGGGGTGCGCGCGCTGACCGCATCAGGGAAGAATATCCTGGGTCCGGGTGGGATCGGGGTTCATCTGAGGGAGGACCATACCGATACATGGACATTCCATACCGATCGCTTCCGCGAACCGATCAGCGCCGCTTTCCATCCGAACGTCTGGATGGTGGAAGAGACGGGGCCGCTGCGCGCACGCGTACGCGCGGAGGGCTGGCTGGGTCACTCGTGGATTCGCTGGACATTGACCCTCCACCGCGACGACCCACGGCTGCACATCGACCTTGACATCACGTTCAACGAGCGTTTCGCGTTGTTGCAGATGCCCATTCATGTCGCCGACGCGGTCGATCGTTGGACCGATGGATTGGCGGCCGGAGTGGTCGAGCGTCAGCCCGGTCCGGTCGAATGGCCGCTACAGGGGTGGTCGCGCGTGATCGCCGGAGGGCGCGCGGTGGCGCTCATCACGGCCGACGCCTACAGCCTGAGCCTGGATGACCGCTGCTGGCAGTGGACCTTGCTGCGCTCGCCCCGGATGGCGTGGGGCGGCAGCAACCCCGACATCTACGGTGGGCGTGACTGGCACACCGACCAGGGGCCGCACAGCTTCCATTTCATCATGCAGGCGGGGACGATGCTGGAGGATGACGCGCTGCATACGGCCGCTCGTCAGCAGGCGCAGCCCCCGATCGTCTTCGTCCGCTATGAGGGGCTGGAGCGGCCGCCATGGGGTAATAGTCCGCCGCGTCGCCTGTGGACGGCGGCCGAGGCGCGCGCCCGCGCCTCGGGGAGGATGGGCCATCTGGTCGATACCGCGGACGACCCTATCCTGGGGTGACGGCTCGCTGAGGGCGCCACTGGCATGTATCCGGCGTGCGAGCGGCCCTATCTGGCAACGATGTCGACGGCGGCCTTACTCGCCCTCAAAATTAGCCGGCCCTACCGCCGCCATCCTTCACGCCAACGCTTACAGAAAACGGCGGCGCGACGGTTCCTGCGTGCACGAGGCGCATGGGTAGCGTGACGTGGCGCGGCGCCGCCCCAGCGAGTTGCTCTTGCAGCAGTGTGATGGCGATCCGTCCGATCTCCATGCTCTGTTGCTCCACGTAGGTGGTCGCCAGGAGCGGGAGCGGGAGATTTTGTACTGGATCGACCCCAATGATGGACAGGTCGGAGGGAACACGGCGGCCGAGGCGGGCGGCGGCGCGCAGAGCCAGCAGCGTGAGCGTCACGTTGGTGGCGAAGATGGCGGTCAGGTGGGGAACGCGCCGCATATAGGCCGCGAGACGATCGACGATGTCCTCGTCGATCTCTCCCCTGGTACCCACGTCGTCAGGAAGCCGCGGCTCGCTATAGATCAGCGCATGATCGAGGGGCAGCCCAGCCAGGGCGAGCCCCTGCGCGTACCCGTCGAGCCGATCTTCGATGGTCGAGGTGTCCCGGGATGGGAAGGTGAGGATACAGATGTCGCGATGCCCCGCCTCTATCAGTGCGGTCACAGCCTCGCGGGCACCGGCGACGTTGTCGCTCTGGACGCAGGCGCAAGGCAGGCCGCGCAGGTAGCGATCGACCAGGACGAGCGGGAATCGTCTGAGGACCAGCCGTAGCACCTCGTCGTTATAGGTCTCTCCATCTTGCAAGAAGATCGCCAGACCGCCCGCGCCGGCCATGACCGCCTGCCGGATGGCGCGTTCCTCCTCAGCGCGTGAATTCCCCGTGAGATAGATGAGCAGGTGATAGCCGGCGGCGCGCGCCGCGCGCTCGATGCCACGTAGCACCTCAAGGCCAAAGGATGGATCGATGTTAGGCTGAATCCATCCGATGATGGGACTTCCCCCGGTTGCCTCACGTGTGGCCGGTACGCTGACGGTTGTGCCGCGTCGAGGCAGGCGTTGCACCAGGCCCTCGCGGGCGAGTTCCGCCAACGCCGCGGCGCTCGTTACACGGCTGACGCCGTGCAAGGCGCCCAACTCCTTTTCCGTGGGGAGTTTATCGCCCGGCTTATACTCGCCCAATAAAATCGCGTTGCGCAACTGTTGATGGATCTGCCGATACCGTGCTTGCTTCACAGGTCAACCCAAGCCTCTATAGACGTACAATAGGTCGTATCGCATAGGTCATTGGCCGCGCGTCACGCGTATGGGGTAATTACCATGCCAGAACAAAGGCACCCACTTTGCTTGACAGCGTAGAGGGCCGGGACTATAATAGCGTCACGCTCATAAAAGTGAGCGTCAGCCGCACGGCTTGAAGATATCATACGACAGGTCGGTGTCTATTCGCAATAACAAATAGGCTGCTGGACGACCTGCATGAGGAGGTAATCGACACACGACGAACCGCCCGGACCTGAGCGAGGTTACCCGGCGATGCAATAGACGCGTCGACGCTGGCGCCTCACATGACCAGGGGTGACGACGCCCCTGCTACCTACATAGGTATGAGGAGATATTATGCGTAGTCCTATTAAGAGCCTGGGTCCTATCCTCCTGGCATCAACGGTCGGGCTTGGCGGCGCCGTACAGATGGCGCATGCCAAGACGCACGCTGCCAGCCCTATTACCGTGACCGTGGCCTATCAGCAGTTCGGGCCGCCGCCGTACTGGGATCAGTTGTGGTGGCAGAAGACGTCTCAACTCCTCTCCAAGCAAGACCCCAACATCAAGATAAAGCTCGAGCCCATCATCGCGTCCGAGGGTGACTACTATACCAAGGTCGATCTGGCCCTGCGCTCGGCCAGCACGACGCCCGACATCGTGCGTGAGGACAGCTTCCTGGTCTCTTCTGATGTGACCGCCGGCTATCTCCAGCCCCTGGATAGCTACCTGTCGTCCTGGCCAGAGTACAAGCAGCAGTGGTACCCGGCGATGCAGACCATCACGCAGTTCAACGGCCACCCGTACGGGATCATGAACGGGACTGACGACCGGTTGATCTACTACAACAAGAACCTCTTCAAGCAGGCCGGCTTGCCCACGCCGTGGCAGCCCAAGACGTGGGCCGATATCCTCTCGGCCGCGCAGACGATCAAGCAGAAGGTTCACAGCGTCATCCCGATCAACATGTACACGGGCATCATCAACGACGAGGCCTCTACGATGCAGAGCTTCGAGATGCTCCTGTACGGGACGCCTGACGCGGCGCACCTCTACGACTACAAGACGAAGAAGTGGGTCATCTCCAGCACAGGTATCAAGGATACCCTGACGTTTCTCCAGAAAGTCTACAATCCATCCGCCCTGCTGGGACCGCCGTCCAACATCGCGCTGAACAGCCAGGTCGGCACGGTCGTCGCGCAGAACCTGCTGCCCAACAGCAAGCTAGCCATTGATGTCGATGGGTCGTGGATGCCGAGCACCTGGTATAAGACGGGCGCGCATCCGTGGCCGCAGTGGCAGAGCGTGCTGGGCGTCGCCAAGATGCCGACGGAGTTCGGGCAGGGCGCGCGCTACGTGACGCTCTCCGGCGGCTGGGCCTACTCGATCAGCGCCCGCTCCAAGAACAAGGACGCCGCCTTCAAGGCGCTCCAGGTCCTCAACAGCAAGGATATGCTGTCCTACTACGACTCCAGCGCGGGGCAGGTGACGCCGCGCAAGGACGTCGCCGACACGACGGCCTATAGTAGCGTGCCGCTCAACCCGTACTTCACGGGTATGCTGTCGTTCACGCAGTTCCGCCCAGGTTACCCGGTTTACCCCCGGATCTCCAACGAAATTGACAGTGCGATGCAGAGCGTGATGGAAGGCACGAGCCCTCAAGCAGCCATGTCTACCTACGCCCAAAAGGTCACGTCTATCGCCGGCGCAAGTAGTGTGGAGAAGCTCAAGTAGCGCGCGTAGCGGTACAGAAGCCTTTGCCTGTTCGCGCGGTGACGCGATAGAGCGCGTGACGCTCTCTATCGGCGGCACGCTTATCTTGTCATGTCCCCTGGATTAGGATGGGCATAGGGTATCACGTTAACCTGAAGGCCGCGGCGAGTCACTTGCTCGCCGCGGCCCGTTCCCACGATGGGAAGGTGTTGTATGCAGGCTGAGGCCACCCCGACGGAACGCATCACTCCAACCCGCAAGGGCGGACGACAACGCGCCCGTTTGCGGACGGGTCTCCTCTTTATGACCCCCGCGTTCCTCCTGATCATTATCTTTATGCTTGGCCCCGCTTTTTATGCCTTCTATATTTCATTCACCAATATGGCCTTGACCGGCGCGGGCGCCGCGTCACCCAGTTGGGTTGGCTTACAAAACTTCAATCAAATTCTGCACGACAGCGATTTCTTCCGGGCGTTGCGCGTGTCGCTGACCTATCTCGTCGGCTCGGCGCTCATCGGTCAAGCCGCCCTGGGCCTGATCCTGGCCTTGCTGATGCGTCATCGCCATCATCTCTTCAAGTCTGTCCTCGGCGCGGTCATCATCGGCGCCTGGATCATCCCCGACGTCGTGGCCGGTTTCCTCTGGAATGCGTTCCTGGCTGGCGGCCCGCAAGATTTTGTGGAGTCGCCCGGCCTGCTCAATAGCATCGTGTCCACCTTCGGCCTGCCACAGCACGCGTGGCTCCAGGAATCGCCCATGGCGATGATCATCGTGGCGAACATCTGGCGCGGCACGGCCTTTTCCATGCTGCTCTATGCCTCCGCGCTGGAAGGCATCTCACCTGACTTGTTCGAGGCCGCGTCGATCGACGGCGCCGGCCTGTGGGCGAAGCTGCGCAGCATCACGCTGCCGCTCTTGAAGGCCACCATCGCCACCGACTTGCTGCTCGTCACCCTGGCGACGCTCTCCGACTTCACCCTGGTCTTCGTGCTCACGGGCGGCGGCAATAGTAAGACGCAGCTGCTGACCATTTACCAATACCAGCAAGCATTCAAGTTCTATCAAATCGGCTATGGGGCGGCGATCTCGCTCCTGATCATCGCCGTGGGCGCGATCCTGTCCCTGGTCTATATGCGTGTGCTGAGAATCGAACTGTAAGAAAGAGAGGAGCTTCCCAATGACCTTGCGCCGTCTCTTTGCTCCGATGACCGCGTACGTCATCTTGACCATCCTGGGCCTTTTCTGGTTGATCCCGTTCGCCTGGCCCGTCCTGGCCAGCCTGAACCCCACGGCCTCGTACGCCGTGGAGTGGCCGCATCAGTTGACACTGGGTAACTTCGGCACGATTATCGGCAGCGGCCTGGTGGTGCGCCCCTTCATTAACAGCAGTATCCTGGCCGTCAGCACGATGGTGGGCTGCATCGTCTTCTCGGGGCTGGCGGCGTACCCGCTCTCGCGCTACCAGTTCCGCTTCAAGCAAGCGTTGATGTACTTTATCCTGTTTATCAGCGCCCTGCCCATCCTGGCCCTGGTCACGCCGCTCTACGCCCTCTACGTCGCGCTCAACCTGCAGAACACGCTGCAAGGCTGTATCCTCTTTTTCATCGCCAGTTCACTACCCTTCGATATCTGGATCATGAAAAACTTCCTCGACTCGGTCTCGATCGAATTGGAGGAGGCGGCCTGGGTCGATGGCGCCTCGACGCTCAACGCCTTCTTCCGCATCCTGCTGCCGCTCTCGGCGCCCGGCGTCGCGGTGGTGGGGCTACTCAGCTTCATCGGGGCGTGGGCCAACTTCTTCGTTCCGCTCATCCTCTTGCAGAATCAGGACCTTTTCCCCGCCTCGATCCATATCTATACGTTCTTTGGCGCCTATGGTCAGGTGAACTACGGCCAGTTGGCCGCCTACGCCATGCTCTATGCGTTGCCCATCGCGGCGCTGTACATCTTCTTCTCGCGGTATTTGGTCAAGGGTGTCAACCTGGGCGGTGTCAAAGGGTGAAATGTGCGTGGCGGCGCTGGGCTGGCATGGCCTGCCTCCTTGTCACGACGACGCCGCGACAGAGCGTCGTCGTGCGGCCGGAGGCGATCTGCACACCGATCGTGCGCGCGTCGTGGCGTCTGCCCGGCCGTGTGGACAGCCTTCTGGCCGTGCCCTCGGCCGGCGCGACCGTCGCGCTTGTCGGCCCAGCGGCGTCCGACGCGCCATTCCTCCCCCACGACGACCTGCTCATCCTCGCGCCCAATGGGCGTGTCCGCGCGCGGGTCGTCGTGCCACCTTACGTAATGCCGCCCGGCCTGGCCGCCTCCACGACGGTGCGCGGGACGCTCTACGCGGTCGTCGACACTGCCCTGTTGGCGATCGACAACGGGAAGGAGCGTATCGTGGCGCGCTGGCCGCTCGATGTGCAGGCCCTGGGGTGGCCCGCGGCCATCGCGGTGGGGTCGGGCGGACGCGTTTACGTGGCCGGGCAACCGGCGACAGGGCGCGCCGCGGTCCTCGCTGCGCTCACGGTCTCGACGCACGGCATCCTACGGGTGGTGTGGCGCGCGCCACTCGGACTAACCCATGCGGGCCTGTGGCTCGGACTCGCGGGGCACGGCCGCGTCGCCGCCTATCTCCCCAACGCCGATGACGTGCATGGCACGATTGCCCTGTTCGACGAGCGCTCGGGCGCGCTCCGCGCCTCATACGCCGTTCCGGTCTCGCCCGCGGACGCTGACGCCGCGCATGACCGCCTCTACCTGGACGACGCCGGTACAATCCGTACCCTGCGCCTGCGCGACGGAGCGCCCGTGGCCGCGGCCCCTGGCACGGGACCACTCGCGCTTAGTTCAGCGCGCGGCCTGCTAGCCTTTGTGCGGGACGATGCGGTTGTCCTGGCCGCGGCCGGCTCCTTGCGTCCGCTCGCCCGCATGTCCCTGCGCGGCGCCCGCGCGCTCGCTTTCACGCCGGATGGCGCCACGCTGCTCGTTGGGCGACGCAACAGTCTCACGCGGATTGATATCGGACGATGCGGCGCGGCATGACGGCTCGTGGGCCTGAAGCCTGCGGCTGCCTCCCCACCGCGGTGGGGAGGCAGCCGCAGGCTTCAGGCCCACGAGCCGTCATGCCGCGCCGCATCGTCCGATATCAATCCGCGTGAGACTGTTGCGTCGCCCAACGAGCAGCGTGGCGCCATCCGGCGTGAAAGCGAGCGCGCGGGCGCCGCGCAGGGACATGCGGGCGAGCGGACGCAAGGAGCCGGCCGCGGCCAGGACAACCGCATCGTCCCGCACAAAGGCTAGCAGGCCGCGCGCTGAACTAAGCGCGAGTGGTCCCGTGCCAGGGGCCGCGGCCACGGGCGCTCCGTCGCGCAGGCGCAGGGTACGGATTGTACCGGCGTCGTCCAGGTAGAGGCGGTCATGCGCGGCGTCAGCGTCCGCGGGCGAGACCGGAACGGCGTATGAGGCGCGGAGCGCGCCCGAGCGCTCGTCGAACAGGGCAATCGTGCCATGCACGTCATCGGCGTTGGGGAGATAGGCGGCGACGCGGCCGTGCCCCGCGAGTCCGAGCCACAGGCCCGCATGGGTTAGTCCGAGTGGCGCGCGCCACACCACCCGTAGGATGCCGTGCGTCGAGACCGTGAGCGCAGCGAGGACCGCGGCGCGCCCTGTCGCCGGTTGCCCGGCCACGTAAACGCGTCCGCCCGACCCCACCGCGATGGCCGCGGGCCACCCCAGGGCCTGCACATCGAGCGGCCAGCGCGCCACGATACGCTCCTTCCCGTTGTCGATCGCCAACAGGGCAGTGTCGACGACCGCGTAGAGCGTCCCGCGCACCGTCGTGGAGGCGGCCAGGCCGGGCGGCATTACGTAAGGTGGCACGACGACCCGCGCGCGGACACGCCCATTGGGCGCGAGGATGAGCAGGTCGTCGTGGGGGAGGAATGGCGCGTCGGACGCCGCTGGGCCGACAAGCGCGACGGTCGCGCCGGCCGAGGGCACGGCCAGAAGGCTGTCCACACGGCCGGGCAGACGCCACGACGCGCGCACGATCGGTGTGCAGATCGCCTCCGGCCGCACGACGACGCTCTGTCGCGGCGTCGTCGTGACAAGGAGGCAGGCCATGCCAGCCCAGCGCCGCCACGCACATTTCACCCTTTGACACCGCCCAGGTTGACACCCTTGACCAAATACCGCGAGAAGAAGATGTACAGCGCCGCGATGGGCAACGCATAGAGCATGGCGTAGGCGGCCAACTGGCCGTAGTTCACCTGACCATAGGCGCCAAAGAACGTATAGATATGGATCGAGGCGGGGAAAAGGTCCTGATTCTGCAAGAGGATGAGCGGAACGAAGAAGTTGGCCCACGCCCCGATGAAGCTGAGTAGCCCCACCACCGCGACGCCGGGCGCCGAGAGCGGCAGCAGGATGCGGAAGAAGGCGTTGAGCGTCGAGGCGCCATCGACCCAGGCCGCCTCCTCCAATTCGATCGAGACCGAGTCGAGGAAGTTTTTCATGATCCAGATATCGAAGGGTAGTGAACTGGCGATGAAAAAGAGGATACAGCCTTGCAGCGTGTTCTGCAGGTTGAGCGCGACGTAGAGGGCGTAGAGCGGCGTGACCAGGGCCAGGATGGGCAGGGCGCTGATAAACAGGATAAAGTACATCAACGCTTGCTTGAAGCGGAACTGGTAGCGCGAGAGCGGGTACGCCGCCAGCCCCGAGAAGACGATGCAGCCCACCATCGTGCTGACGGCCAGGATACTGCTGTTAATGAAGGGGCGCACCACCAGGCCGCTGCCGATAATCGTGCCGAAGTTACCCAGTGTCAACTGATGCGGCCACTCCACGGCGTACGAGGCCGTGGGGTTCAGGCTGGCCAGGACGGGCCAGGCGAACGGGATCAACCAGAAAAGGCCCAGGATGGTCAAGATGACGTACGCGGTCATCGGAGCAAAGAGACGGCGCAAGGTCATTGGGAAGCTCCTCTCTTTCTTACAGTTCGATTCTCAGCACACGCATATAGACCAGGGACAGGATCGCGCCCACGGCGATGATCAGGAGCGAGATCGCCGCCCCATAGCCGATTTGATAGAACTTGAATGCTTGCTGGTATTGGTAAATGGTCAGCAGCTGCGTCTTACTATTGCCGCCGCCCGTGAGCACGAAGACCAGGGTGAAGTCGGAGAGCGTCGCCAGGGTGACGAGCAGCAAGTCGGTGGCGATGGTGGCCTTCAAGAGCGGCAGCGTGATGCTGCGCAGCTTCGCCCACAGGCCGGCGCCGTCGATCGACGCGGCCTCGAACAAGTCAGGTGAGATGCCTTCCAGCGCGGAGGCATAGAGCAGCATGGAAAAGGCCGTGCCGCGCCAGATGTTCGCCACGATGATCATCGCCATGGGCGATTCCTGGAGCCACGCGTGCTGTGGCAGGCCGAAGGTGGACACGATGCTATTGAGCAGGCCGGGCGACTCCACAAAATCTTGCGGGCCGCCAGCCAGGAACGCATTCCAGAGGAAACCGGCCACGACGTCGGGGATGATCCAGGCGCCGATGATGACCGCGCCGAGGACAGACTTGAAGAGATGATGGCGATGACGCATCAGCAAGGCCAGGATCAGGCCCAGGGCGGCTTGACCGATGAGCGCCGAGCCGACGAGATAGGTCAGCGACACGCGCAACGCCCGGAAGAAATCGCTGTCGTGCAGAATTTGATTGAAGTTTTGTAAGCCAACCCAACTGGGTGACGCGGCGCCCGCGCCGGTCAAGGCCATATTGGTGAATGAAATATAGAAGGCATAAAAAGCGGGGCCAAGCATAAAGATAATGATCAGGAGGAACGCGGGGGTCATAAAGAGGAGACCCGTCCGCAAACGGGCGCGTTGTCGTCCGCCCTTGCGGGTTGGAGTGATGCGTTCCGTCGGGGTGGCCTCAGCCTGCATACAACACCTTCCCATCGTGGGAACGGGCCGCGGCGAGCAAGTGACTCGCCGCGGCCTTCAGGTTAACGTGATACCCTATGCCCATCCTAATCCAGGGGACATGACAAGATAAGCGTGCCGCCGATAGAGAGCGTCACGCGCTCTATCGCGTCACCGCGCGAACAGGCAAAGGCTTCTGTACCGCTACGCGCGCTACTTGAGCTTCTCCACACTACTTGCGCCGGCGATAGACGTGACCTTTTGGGCGTAGGTAGACATGGCTGCTTGAGGGCTCGTGCCTTCCATCACGCTCTGCATCGCACTGTCAATTTCGTTGGAGATCCGGGGGTAAACCGGGTAACCTGGGCGGAACTGCGTGAACGACAGCATACCCGTGAAGTACGGGTTGAGCGGCACGCTACTATAGGCCGTCGTGTCGGCGACGTCCTTGCGCGGCGTCACCTGCCCCGCGCTGGAGTCGTAGTAGGACAGCATATCCTTGCTGTTGAGGACCTGGAGCGCCTTGAAGGCGGCGTCCTTGTTCTTGGAGCGGGCGCTGATCGAGTAGGCCCAGCCGCCGGAGAGCGTCACGTAGCGCGCGCCCTGCCCGAACTCCGTCGGCATCTTGGCGACGCCCAGCACGCTCTGCCACTGCGGCCACGGATGCGCGCCCGTCTTATACCAGGTGCTCGGCATCCACGACCCATCGACATCAATGGCTAGCTTGCTGTTGGGCAGCAGGTTCTGCGCGACGACCGTGCCGACCTGGCTGTTCAGCGCGATGTTGGACGGCGGTCCCAGCAGGGCGGATGGATTGTAGACTTTCTGGAGAAACGTCAGGGTATCCTTGATACCTGTGCTGGAGATGACCCACTTCTTCGTCTTGTAGTCGTAGAGGTGCGCCGCGTCAGGCGTCCCGTACAGGAGCATCTCGAAGCTCTGCATCGTAGAGGCCTCGTCGTTGATGATGCCCGTGTACATGTTGATCGGGATGACGCTGTGAACCTTCTGCTTGATCGTCTGCGCGGCCGAGAGGATATCGGCCCACGTCTTGGGCTGCCACGGCGTGGGCAAGCCGGCCTGCTTGAAGAGGTTCTTGTTGTAGTAGATCAACCGGTCGTCAGTCCCGTTCATGATCCCGTACGGGTGGCCGTTGAACTGCGTGATGGTCTGCATCGCCGGGTACCACTGCTGCTTGTACTCTGGCCAGGACGACAGGTAGCTATCCAGGGGCTGGAGATAGCCGGCGGTCACATCAGAAGAGACCAGGAAGCTGTCCTCACGCACGATGTCGGGCGTCGTGCTGGCCGAGCGCAGGGCCAGATCGACCTTGGTATAGTAGTCACCCTCGGACGCGATGATGGGCTCGAGCTTTATCTTGATGTTGGGGTCTTGCTTGGAGAGGAGTTGAGACGTCTTCTGCCACCACAACTGATCCCAGTACGGCGGCGGCCCGAACTGCTGATAGGCCACGGTCACGGTAATAGGGCTGGCAGCGTGCGTCTTGGCATGCGCCATCTGTACGGCGCCGCCAAGCCCGACCGTTGATGCCAGGAGGATAGGACCCAGGCTCTTAATAGGACTACGCATAATATCTCCTCATACCTATGTAGGTAGCAGGGGCGTCGTCACCCCTGGTCATGTGAGGCGCCAGCGTCGACGCGTCTATTGCATCGCCGGGTAACCTCGCTCAGGTCCGGGCGGTTCGTCGTGTGTCGATTACCTCCTCATGCAGGTCGTCCAGCAGCCTATTTGTTATTGCGAATAGACACCGACCTGTCGTATGATATCTTCAAGCCGTGCGGCTGACGCTCACTTTTATGAGCGTGACGCTATTATAGTCCCGGCCCTCTACGCTGTCAAGCAAAGTGGGTGCCTTTGTTCTGGCATGGTAATTACCCCATACGCGTGACGCGCGGCCAATGACCTATGCGATACGACCTATTGTACGTCTATAGAGGCTTGGGTTGACCTGTGAAGCAAGCACGGTATCGGCAGATCCATCAACAGTTGCGCAACGCGATTTTATTGGGCGAGTATAAGCCGGGCGATAAACTCCCCACGGAAAAGGAGTTGGGCGCCTTGCACGGCGTCAGCCGTGTAACGAGCGCCGCGGCGTTGGCGGAACTCGCCCGCGAGGGCCTGGTGCAACGCCTGCCTCGACGCGGCACAACCGTCAGCGTACCGGCCACACGTGAGGCAACCGGGGGAAGTCCCATCATCGGATGGATTCAGCCTAACATCGATCCATCCTTTGGCCTTGAGGTGCTACGTGGCATCGAGCGCGCGGCGCGCGCCGCCGGCTATCACCTGCTCATCTATCTCACGGGGAATTCACGCGCTGAGGAGGAACGCGCCATCCGGCAGGCGGTCATGGCCGGCGCGGGCGGTCTGGCGATCTTCTTGCAAGATGGAGAGACCTATAACGACGAGGTGCTACGGCTGGTCCTCAGACGATTCCCGCTCGTCCTGGTCGATCGCTACCTGCGCGGCCTGCCTTGCGCCTGCGTCCAGAGCGACAACGTCGCCGGTGCCCGCGAGGCTGTGACCGCACTGATAGAGGCGGGGCATCGCGACATCTGTATCCTCACCTTCCCATCCCGGGACACCTCGACCATCGAAGATCGGCTCGACGGGTACGCGCAGGGGCTCGCCCTGGCTGGGCTGCCCCTCGATCATGCGCTGATCTATAGCGAGCCGCGGCTTCCTGACGACGTGGGTACCAGGGGAGAGATCGACGAGGACATCGTCGATCGTCTCGCGGCCTATATGCGGCGCGTTCCCCACCTGACCGCCATCTTCGCCACCAACGTGACGCTCACGCTGCTGGCTCTGCGCGCCGCCGCCCGCCTCGGCCGCCGTGTTCCCTCCGACCTGTCCATCATTGGGGTCGATCCAGTACAAAATCTCCCGCTCCCGCTCCTGGCGACCACCTACGTGGAGCAACAGAGCATGGAGATCGGACGGATCGCCATCACACTGCTGCAAGAGCAACTCGCTGGGGCGGCGCCGCGCCACGTCACGCTACCCATGCGCCTCGTGCACGCAGGAACCGTCGCGCCGCCGTTTTCTGTAAGCGTTGGCGTGAAGGATGGCGGCGGTAGGGCCGGCTAATTTTGAGGGCGAGTAAGGCCGCCGTCGACATCGTTGCCAGATAGGGCCGCTCGCACGCCGGATACATGCCAGTGGCGCCCTCAGCGAGCCGTCACCCCAGGATAGGGTCGTCCGCGGTATCGACCAGATGGCCCATCCTCCCCGAGGCGCGGGCGCGCGCCTCGGCCGCCGTCCACAGGCGACGCGGCGGACTATTACCCCATGGCGGCCGCTCCAGCCCCTCATAGCGGACGAAGACGATCGGGGGCTGCGCCTGCTGACGAGCGGCCGTATGCAGCGCGTCATCCTCCAGCATCGTCCCCGCCTGCATGATGAAATGGAAGCTGTGCGGCCCCTGGTCGGTGTGCCAGTCACGCCCACCGTAGATGTCGGGGTTGCTGCCGCCCCACGCCATCCGGGGCGAGCGCAGCAAGGTCCACTGCCAGCAGCGGTCATCCAGGCTCAGGCTGTAGGCGTCGGCCGTGATGAGCGCCACCGCGCGCCCTCCGGCGATCACGCGCGACCACCCCTGTAGCGGCCATTCGACCGGACCGGGCTGACGCTCGACCACTCCGGCCGCCAATCCATCGGTCCAACGATCGACCGCGTCGGCGACATGAATGGGCATCTGCAACAACGCGAAACGCTCGTTGAACGTGATGTCAAGGTCGATGTGCAGCCGTGGGTCGTCGCGGTGGAGGGTCAATGTCCAGCGAATCCACGAGTGACCCAGCCAGCCCTCCGCGCGTACGCGTGCGCGCAGCGGCCCCGTCTCTTCCACCATCCAGACGTTCGGATGGAAAGCGGCGCTGATCGGTTCGCGGAAGCGATCGGTATGGAATGTCCATGTATCGGTATGGTCCTCCCTCAGATGAACCCCGATCCCACCCGGACCCAGGATATTCTTCCCTGATGCGGTCAGCGCGCGCACCCCGTCCTCGCCCAAATCGACGCGCAGATGACCGTTGGCTAGAGACTCCGCCGACACCGTCAGATCGGTCGCCACGGGGGCCGGCATAGGCGGGGGCGTATCATCACGCACGAGGACCTGCGCGTGTCCATGGGCGTCGAGCCGCACGGGGAAGATGAGGCGGCTGATCAACTGCGCCGCCTCAGGCTGGACCTGTTGAAAGGGGAGCGCTCGCCCCTCCAGGTCGCTCAACCAGCGCTGGCCCCATGCGTCGAAGTCGAGGAAGGGCTCAGCCTCGATCACGTCGTCCCACGGCGCGTCATCGGGATTGATGAGCACAATCTGTTGATGGGCCGCCGCGGGCAATGTCGTGCGCGCCCAGCGCCTGGTCGCCTCCAGCACGATCTCCTCCCCACCGATGTGTGCCCGACCCTGCAGCGCGCGCACCGACTCCCAGGCCGAGGGGATCGCTGTGCCCGCCAGGATATCGTGGAACGCGGTGAGCAGCAGGTCATCCCAGGCGCCATCCAGCCGTGCCTGGTAGTCGCGCCGCACGACCTCATCGGCCACGACCTGTGCGACCACGCGCTCGGTTTGGTCGAGCAAATGTTCGCCGCGCCGCTGGCGTTGCTTGACCTCGTGCATCACGCTGTAGCACCCTGGGAACGTGTGCTGCAGCTCCGCGGTGACGACCGGCAATTGCTCACGCAGCGGCGCGATCGCGTCGAAGAACGCCTGCGGTGTGCTGAAGCGCAACTCAATGTCTGGGAAGGCGTGCTGATGCGCCAAGATATACTCAATATTGGCCTTGGTCGGTCCACCGCCGTGGTTCCCGACGCCGTAGAAGCACATGGTGTGTCCCAGGCGCTCGTCGGCCGCCTCCACAGCGAGCATGATCTGTCCGTACAGGTCGTCGCTCCGCGTCACGTACGCCGGCGTGATACGAAAACCGATCACCTCGCCGCCAGCGCTTCCGCGCCAGCGGAACGCCTGCGCCGGGAGGGCAACCTGGTGGGCGGCGGGTCGGTGGAACACATAGCCCTCGTACGCGTGCGCGGCGAGGATGTCGGGGAGCGTGGCCGGGTGGCCGAAGGTGTCGACGTTATAGGCGACCACCGGCCGGGCGCCAAAGCGGTCCTGGAAATAGCGGCGGCCATGCAGGAACTGCCGCTCCCAGCCCATGCGGGTCGGGAGGTTGCCATCGGGTTGAATGTATTGACCACCGGTGATATGCCACTGCCCCCGTGCGACCAGCCGGCGCACGCGCGCGAAGAGCACTGGATCAAGTCGCTCCACCTGCCGATACAACCAGGACTCCCCACGCGTAAAGACGAACGCGGGATACTCATCGCAGCGATCCGCGGCGGAGCGGAAGGTAGCCAACGCCTCATCGACACCGGCTTGCCAGGGCCACAGCCAGACGGGGTCGATATGCGCGTTCCCAATCATGTGTACGACAAGGCGCATGATGACGGTCTCCTTTCGCCAGGATACGATTCGCGGATGATAACACAGGCGGCGCAAGCGTCAACCCACGGGTAAACAGATTGTAGAACGGGGCGACACCGTTGTCAACACAATGAACGCGCCCATCTGTCGTGCGCCACCAGTGGTTGGCGTGCGGAAAATGGCATCTTAATCTCCAGTGACGCCTGCGCACCCGGTCACGTTTACGATCCTCTAGCTTCGCTATAGGGCCGAAACATGATGCGATTGAGTCAAGCTTTTGCGTCGCATATATCTCGTCAGTCTGAGGCGGAGCCTCGTTAGCTATAACTGACGTAAGACATTGAGACGGCGCTAGCGGCGCGGAAGGATGCGCATGTGCTGTACTGACCTAGAAATGCATTTGGGGTTCGACGCCCAATAGGATAATGAGGGAGGACGCCCACGGCCGCCACGACACGCCGCAGCGAAGCCGTCCCTGGCTATCCATACGATCAGCAGGCCGACGCCGCTGCAGCTCAATTCCTTCGTATATGCACCATGCGTGCTATCGGCGCATCTCAGGCGTGACAGCGGCAGAAAAGCGCCGTCGATGAGCGGGGAAATGGAGCAGCAGGCGCACACGGTGCGGGCGGACGGCTGCATGAGTATGCCGTTTGACGCGACGGAGAACAACGGGTGACTCTGCTGTCACAGCACCCCCCGTTCGTGGTAACCGGCGCGGGAGAGGGCACCGTCAGACGGCTGACATGATGCGGCATGATCCTGCCACGCACAGTCACGGACGCAGGGGTGAGGGCGACGGGCTGCCCGTCGTCCTCACCCCTGCACGGAGTCGTCGCCGTCGCCCGGTGCGCTGTCGCCGACCTGCCCCTGCCCCTGACGCCGCCCGCTCGCGATGTCGCGGGGCGGGCGCTCCGCGGCCGCCTGGCGCTCGTACTTCTGGCGCGCCCGTTCGTCGGCGATGCGCTGGATCTCGACCTGATGCTCCAGGATCGCGAGCATGTGGTCCCACTGCGCGCGGTTAAAGTCGCCGGTGGTGACGGCGATCTCGCGCACCAGCGGGTTTTCCAACGCCTTGCGCAGGCGGTCGTCGCCCACCGTCGTCGCGGGCAGTTCCACCCGCTCACTGCCCATCCTGGGCTTGGTCGCCGTCATCATCCTGCCGGATGTGCTGCATCTCTGGTTCGTTGGCCTGCACGACCTGACGACAGCGGTGCTCTCCTACACGGGTGGGACCGACGCCGGCGCGCTCGCGCGTATCAGCATCGACACCAAGACGGCGGGGACGATCTTCGGGTCGGCGGCCGGCGCGCTGTGGGCGACGCTGCTCATGACCCTCTTCGGGATCATCTTCACCGTCGTCGGCGTCATCATCCTCTTGCTGACGGCGCTGACCAAGCTCGTCGGGCTGTTCCTGCTGGCGACGCTCTACGGCATCTCGCCGCTGATGATCGCCTGCTGGGTGCTGCCCGAGGCCTCCGGCTTCGCGCGCGGCTGGGCCGGCGCGTTCGTCAACACGAGCCTGTGGGGTGTGGGCTACGCCGTGGTGCTGAAGATGATCGTGGTGATGGAGTTCGGGCTGCACATGGACGGCTTCTTACAGCCGCTCCTGGGGCTGGCCGGGCTGATCGTGCTCTACCGCGTGCCCAAGATCATCGCGTCGCTCAATCCAGGCGGGGCCGTCGCGAACGCGGCCGGGGCGCACGCGCCGGCAGGGGCCGTGACCGCCCTGGCAACGGCGGCCGCAACAGGTAATGCTGCCGGCCTAGCCGCCAAGGCTACGTCGGGCATCGCAAGGAACCTGAACAAATGAAACAACTACTCATTCTCTTCCGTGGTGGTCGACCGTGGCAAACGGACGCATCCGCCATTGTCCCACGGGCGAAGCTCGTGGTAGTGTTCCTGGCTGCCGGCGTCGTCCTCTGGCTCGTTTCTTTGCGGCTGGCGCGGCACCACCTACTGGCCGGTCCCATTCATGTCGCGCTCGTGCTCGCTTTCGCTTGCCTCCTAGTCATGCTCAGCGGGCAGGGCAAGGGGGTCCGCGGCGACGTGCGCCAATTTCGCGCGTTCCTTTCCGTCAAGCGCCTGCCGCGCCGCGCGCCCCTCTGGCAGCATGCGGCGCTCCGGGGCGGGTGTATAGTGTTGGGAGTAAGACGGAAGAATGGCTAAACGTGAGGTTAGTTATGAACAATCGAGCACCCGATCGGGTGTGGGCGTCTACCGCCCCGGACAGCGATCTCATCACTTGGGAGTACAAGTCCTTCGTCCTGGATGCCAAGAAAATGAGCGATCCCAGGACCATGGACCCGATCAACGAGTTGGGCGCACAGGGCTGGGAATTGGTCAACACCATGCCGGGCAACACTATTGTCAGCCAGATACTGTACACCTTCAAGCGGCCCCGCCGCTAGCTGCACGCCGTGCCTGGTCGGTAGGCTCTCGCCTCAACGAGCGAGAGCCTACCGACCAGGCACGGCGTGCCCCTCCTCTCGCGCGTCGCGCCTCTCCTCCACATCTCTCGCGCTACCCTAGTGCCCAGAGTCGAGCTTTTCCCCGCCGCGCAGCGGCCCCCTGTGTGGCCGCGTCCCTGACCCACACGGGACCACCTCAGGGGCAGGAGAAAAATCGCTCGGCCGTTCGCCGTGTCGTTCCATTCGTGGGAGAGGGGGGCGTGCGATGAACCAGGGCACATACGACCTCCCCGTGCCACTCCCGCTGACGCACCCGATCTACCACATCCTGCTGGTGCTGGCCGCCGGCGAGCGGCACGGCTACGGCCTCCGGCGCGCGATCGTCACGTCCACTGAGGGACGCATGCGCGTGGGCAACGGATCGCTGTATCGCTCCCTCGATGTGCTGCTGGCGACCGGCTTGATCGGCGAGACGCGGGGCACGATCGCTGACACGCCCACACCCCGACGCCTCTTCCGGCTCACGGACCGGGGTGAGCTGATCGCGCGCGCGGAGACCGAGCGGTTGGTCCAGCTCGTCGCCGTGGCTCGATGCGTCCCGTGCCTGTGGGGCGACGCGGCCGGCGCCACGCGCGCCGTCGTCGTCCCGTCCGTGGGAGAGGGGGGCGTCCCATGAGCCGGGACGGGGGTGGTGGGCGCTTCGACCCGCTTGCGCGGGCGCTGCCGCAGCGCCCGCAGTGGATCACGGCCGAGGAGCGCGCGCGGTTCAAGGCGCTCGGCCCGGCGCGCTTCCGGGACCAGGGCTACCAACGCTACGTCCAGTCCTTCCGCGGCGCCGCGAGCCTGTCCGAGGCCGGCAAGAAGGGCTGGGCCGCGACCGTGGCCAAACATGGCGACGAATTCGCGCACGATCGCGCGGCCGACAAGCGCCGGGCCACGCCCTCGGGCGACGAGCGGCGCATGCTGCGCATGCTGCGCATGCTGCGTCACCTCGACGCCCCCGAGGCGCGGCGCGAGTACAAGGTGGCCCCGCGCACCCACGTCGATTTCGCGTGGCCCGAGCCCGCGCGGCGTCAGGTGATCGAGGTCTACGGCGGCGTCCACTTCGGCCCGTACTTCGACCCGAGCGGGGAGCGCGCGGCCTACGACCGGGCGCGCGAGGAGCGCATTAAGGGATTGGGGTGGGAGGTCCTGGTCGTGACCCATGAGGACCTGCGGCGGGAGAACCTGGATAAGACGGTGGACCTGGTACGGCAATTCCTAGAGTTGGAGGAGAGGCGATGACGGCATTGACGGCATTATTGCTCGCGCCCTGTGCGCGATACGGAGGAGGAACGGACATGGAGCAGCGACCGGACGCGGAGGTCCTGTGGATTGTCCCCAAGGCGTGGGAGGACGAGCTGGCGGTGATCGTGATGCGGTCCATCACGGTGGCCGAGTGGCGACGGATCGTCGATGATGGCGGCATGACCGTTGAGGTGGAGCCGGAGAGCCAAATCGCGGGCGGCCCGGCCGCCGGCGGGTACGTCGTGCGGGTGGACGGCGAGGACGGCCTGCACTACTTCGCGCTGCCTCCGGCGGCGTTGCCCGCGCTCCGGGGCCTGCTATCCGACGCTGATTACGCCCGGCTGCTGGCCGACACCGAGGAGGGAGACTGATGGAGAGGGGCGACCTGACACGGCTGATCGACCGGATCGAGGCCCCCCTCTTTCTGGCCTGCGGCGCGACCGGCGCGGGGCTGCAAGCGCGCGTCTGGTGGGGCTTCGCCGGGGGCGTCGTGGCGCTCGCGGCGGTGTTGGCGCTGGTGTGGTCCGACCGGCAGGCGTTCGCGCGCGGGGCCGCGCCACGCATGGGCCTGGACGACTATCACCGCCTGGTGCGGCTCCTGTGGTGGGCCGCAGGGATGGTGCTGGCGGGCAGCATCGTCACCGCCGTCGTGCGCGCGTTGGTGAGCGCCGTGACGGGGGCCGGCCACTGATGGCGGCGCTGGTGGAGTCTACCGCAGGCCGCTTGTCCCGGCGCGGCCGTGCCCCCTGTGTGGGGCCGACGACACCGCGTGGTGATGCTGGCACGCCTGATGGCGGGACCGGACGGAGACGCCTGAGCCCGCTTTTATTGGAGGATGCCCTGGGGACAGGACGGGGACGGGGATGCACAGCGCGTCACGTCGAGCAGCCGGACACGGTAGACCGCCCCCCGTTCTCGCAGCCGGGCGGGCACGAGCGTCCCGACCACGGGGACCTGCGCCAGGCGGAGCGCCAGGGCATTGGGCTCGCCGGGGGTCGGGATCTGGACGCCTGGCCGCCGCGTCACCATGAGGCCGCGCCAAAACCTCAGGCCACCGGAGCCGATCCCGGCTGTAGCGGGGGGAGGGTAACCGGTCCATCCAGCCCTGGGGGCGACGGGCGAGAAGGTTGGGCGCGCGGGGACCAGGCGCTCAACGGTCCCCTGCGGGCACGATGCCGCAGCGGCATGCGCTGCCCCTGTTCCGCACCACCAGGAGAGGCGGATGTCCCGGCCCCAGATCAGGACGGTGCGCCCGACCCAGTCCTGGGGATGCTGGCTCAATCCGGCGACCACATCGTCCACCGTGTAGACCGGCGGGCGCGCGCCACGGGTGGTAGTGGCGAGGCCGCCGAGGGCGGCGACCACGAGGAGAGCGGCCAGGATGATAAGCGGGCGGCGGCGTGTCATGGCAATAGGTCCTCCGTGCCCCACGGACCTGCGGCGTGGATGCTTTCCTTCACGATACCGCCTCCGGCCCCTGCCAGCAACCACGCGGGCCGCTCATGTCACGACAGGGACGCCGCCAGATCCCATGCGGGGGATGCCCGTGCGCGCGGCGGTGGGGCGGGGAGCAAGGCAGTGTCGGCGCTTCGCTTGACAACCATGCCGCGACCGGGGCCGCAGACCCCAGCGCCCCCTCTAACGAACCGACAGCCACACCGAGGGCGGCGCATGAACGATAGGAACGAGGTCGGATGATGAAAGAACGAGAGGGGCCGCCGCCGCCGGCCACGCTGCGCACGCACACGATCAGCGTGCGTGTGAACGGGGTTGAGCGCGCCGAGTTGGAGCGCCGCCGCACCGCCGCAGGGCTCCGCGAGATGGGCGCGTATCTGCGCGTGGCCGTGCTGGCGCAGCGACCGCCGCGCGCTGTCGTGCCCGAGATCAATCGCCGCGCCTGGCAGGAGTTGGCGCGGACGGCGGCGAACGTCAACCAATTGACGGCCCACCTGAACGGCGGCGGGCGGCTCGACGCGACGGGGACGGCCCGACTCACGTCCGCGCTCGACGCGCTGGGGGGCGAGATCCGCAGCCTCCGCCTAGCTCTCCTGGGAGCGGGGGGCGACGACGGGGGCGACGAGGGGTGATCCAGAAGGCCGTCATCGGGGCCGGCTTCCGCGGCGTCCTGAACTATGTGTTCAAGGAGAGCAAGGAGTTGGCGCACGACCGGGCGCGGATTGTAGGCGGCAACATGGCCGGGGCGGACCCGCGCGCGCTGGCCCGCGAGTTCGGCGCGTACCGCCGGCTCAACACCGACGTCGACCGGCCGGTCTACCACTGTGCGCTGCGCCTGGCGGATGACGAGCGGTTGACCGATACGCAATGGGGCGCCGTCGCCGGCGCGTATCTGGAGCGCATGGGTTTCGGTGACACGCCCTACGTCGTCGTCGCGCATGCCGATCACCACGTCCACATCGTGGCCTCGCGGGTGCGCTTCGACGGCAGTCGCGTAGATCTTTGGCAAGACCGCCCGCGTAGCAATCGGGCGGTGCATGACTTGGAACGGGAGTACGGCTTGAGCCACGCTATCGACCCCGCGCGCCTAGACCGCGGTCCCCGCCCGCGCGTAAGCCGGGATGAGGTCGGGTTGGCCGAGCGGGCGGGGGAGATCCCACCCAAGCTGCTCCTCGCCGCGCGCATCGACGAGGCGATCACCCGAAGCGACGGGACGCGCGAGGGCTTCGACCGCAGCCTGTGCGCGCTGGGTGTGGAGGCCCATTGGAACATCGCTTCGACCGGCCGGGTAAGCGGGGCGAGCTTCGAGCTGGCTGACTATCAGGGCGCGATGCAGCCGATCTTGAAGGGCTCGCAGATCGGCAAGGACTATAGCTGGATGCGGCTGCACGGCCGCTTGGAGGAGAGGGCACATGGGCAAGATGGACGCGTTATTGGCGCAGGCGACCGCCGCGATCCCGCCGGCGACGCCGCCCCCCGAGGCGTGGGGACACGAGACACCGGCGACAGGGGAGCCGCCGCCCACGCAATCGACGGCGACGCTCGACGACGCGAGGGAAGCGGCGAGCCGGGCCGAGCGGGAGCCAGCGATGGACACACCGGAGCCAGCGGAGCCAGCGGAGCCGCCGGCGCCACGGGAGCCGGAGCCGCCGGTGCTCCGGGTCGTGGAGCCGACGCCGCTGATCCGCGCGGTGGAGCGGCTGCACCAGGGGGTGCAGGCCGAGTTGCGGGCGGTGAAAGCGGAGGTGCAGGGGGCGGCGAGCGTGGCGCGGCGGCAGGAGGACTATCTGCGCGAGGTGCAACGGGCGCACAACGCGATGGCGACGGAGTGGTACCAGATCGCCGAGGCGTTGCCGACGATCCGGGGCGAACTGGAACAGCTGGCGGCGGACCTGGCCGCGGTGCGCCGGACGGCGAACGAGGAGATGCGGGAAACGATCACGCTGCAGGGGCGCGAGATCGCGCGGACGCTGCGGAAGGTGCGGACGGCGGCGCTGGGGGCCGTCGTGCTGGTCGCGCTGGTGAGCCTGCTGGCGGTGGCCCTGGTCGCGGCGCTGGCGCTCCATGGGCTGCATCAGCCGCTGTAGCGGCCGAGGAGGTACGGGCGCACCTGGCGGCGCTGGGCTGCGACCGCTACGAGATCGCCGTCCATGACGGCGACACGGGACGGGTGCGTCGGGTGGTGCTGACCGCCGACGAGGCCATGCTCCAGATCAGCCGCCTGGTCACGCTCAACGGCCAGGGGCAGGAGATCACGGTGCGGCCGGCCAGCGGACTGGCGAGCGGGCTGGTCGTGCTCGACGACCTGACCGCCGGCGACCTGCGACGGTTGCGCGACGACGGCCACACGCCGGCTGTCGTGACCGGGACGGCGGGGGCGACCGGGACGACGGACGGGCGCTATCAGGCGTGGCTCCGGCTCTCGACCGACGCGCTGGACCCCCAGGTGGCGGCGCAGGCGGCGCACGACCTACAGCGGCGGTATGGCCCTGACCACGGGCGCGACCTAACGCACGTCGGGCCGCTCGCCGGCTTCGTCGCGCACGGCGGCGCGGGCGAGCAGGGTAACCACACAGGCGCGCGCGGGGCGCGCGGGGAAAACGGATTCGACATGACCACTGCGGACACGCGCGTGTCCGTCGAGCCGGTGACGATGCAAGGCACGGGCGACGCGTCGGGACGGGTAACGCCGGCGGCGAAGTGGGTGCTGGTCGCGGCCGAGGAGCGCGTCGCCGCGCAGCGGGAAGCTGCGGCCCACCAACAAGAGCAGGGCGGCGAGGGGATCGCGCGCTGGGGCGGCCGCCTCGTCGAGGCATTCGCCGCCGAACTGGGGCGTGACGACAAGGCGGCCGGGACGGCGGACCCGTGGCAACGCCGGCGCCGCCGACCGGAGATCGGGCACGCGGATGACGAACGCGACGGGCGTGGCGACCGTTAGCAGGCACACCCGTCGTCCGCGCGGAATGACTCCAAGGGAACACACGCACAGGGGCACACAGGCAAGGGAGAAGGCAAATGGAGATGGGAATGCTATGGAGATGGGAATGCTATGGATCGTGGCGCTGGTGCTGGGGGCGCTGCCTCTGCTGACGCTCGCCCTCATGGGCAGCTATCGGCTGGGCCATCGCCAGCGGCGCGATGAGGTCGTCGTCGAGCTGATGGACGACGACGCCTTCGTGCGCGACATGGGGGCGCTGGATCGCGTCAGGGATCACATCCGAGAGAGGAACACACGCTACGCCAAGTGGAGGCGTCAGCAAGCCCGTGCGGCCGACGCTGCGGCAGAGACGGCCGGCGCCGGCGCCGGGCACGAGTAAGAGAGGAGAAAGACGATGCGCAAGATAATGCTGGCCGTGGTGCTGATGCTAACCGCCGCGGCCGTCGTGGCGCTAGGGCCGGGCGGCTGGTATCAGCGGGGGGCACGGGAGGCGACAGCGCACTACCACCAGGCCTACGTCGCGGCGGCGTGGCCGGCCGAGGACGCCGGTATCTACCTGGGGGCCTACCTCAAGGCCCACAACCGCGCCACGGGCGGCTTCTACAGCATGCCCAAGGGGGGCCAGGCGCAGGTGTCACCGCGCCTGGTGAGCTGGGGTGACTGGACGCGCGACCCGGAGCGCCAGTACGCGCGCATCCAGCGGGCGAGCAAGGACATGGCCCTGCTGCGCCTGAGCGTGATGGCCGAGTTGGGCGGCGCGCTCCTGCTGCTCGTGCTGCTGCTGTCGCGGCCGTTGTGGTACGTAACCACGGGCATGGCCAAGCTCAAGCCGTCGAAGAGCCTGGGCGGAGCGATGCTGGCGACGTGGCGCGACCTGCGCGAGCTGAAACCGACACGCCGCAACGCGCAGATCATCCTGGGGCGGCTGGGCGGCAAGCTGCTGGCCCTGACCGGCTTGGAGCAGTATCAGAGCATCCTCGTGGTGGGTCCGCCGCGCGCCGGCAAGTCGGTGGGCCTGTTCATCACCAACCTGCTCGCCGAGCGCGGGCCGGGCCGGGGCAAGCGGCTGATCGAGCGCCTGCAGCGGCGACGGGTGGCGCTGCTGGCGACCGGCCACGTCGATGGCCAGGGCGACGAGGATGGCGACGGCGACGGCGGGCGCGCGCGCCTCGACCGGCGGATCGCGGCCGGGATGCTGGGTCGGGCCGAGCGGTGGCTGCGACGACGGCGTCTGCGCGGCGTGCGCAGCATCGTCGTGACCGACCTCAAAGGCGAGTTGACCGAGCGCACCTACGCGGCGATGAGCCGGCACCATCGCTGCCAGGTGCTCAACCTCGTGTCGCCGGCGACGAGTGTGGGCTACAACCCGCTCGCGCACATCACGACCGCGCTCGACGCCCAGGTGTTCGCGCAGACCTGGATCGCCAACACCGGCCAGAGCAGCAATGAGCCCTTCTGGGACAGCGCCGCCAAGTACCTCATCACGGCTATTGTGTTGCACCTGAACGCCACGATGGAGGGGAGGGACGGCGGCGGGGACGGGGGCGCGACGCTTACGCACGTCCGCAAGTTCCTGATGCTGGGCAGCGCGACGATCATGGGCGCGCTGACCGACAGCCCTAACAACGACGTGAAGGAAGCGATGGATGGCTTCGCGGCCGACCTGGCGCGCAACGAGAAGCTGCAAGGCTCGATCTTCGTGGAGCTGCCCCTGCGTTTCCAGCTCCTGGCCGACCCGCGCGTGCAGGCGACAACGGGCCGGAACGACATCGACTTCGCGGCGATGGCGTCGCTCGACGTGGAGCCGATCGCGCTCTACCTGGTGCTCGACCGGCGCATGGGCCAGGAGTTGAAGCCGCTGACGGCGTGCTTCTTCACGCAGATGTTCAATGCCGTGATCGAGATCGCCGACCGCTCGCCGGGCGGAGTGCTGCCCCGCTCGATCCTGGGCTACCTGGACGAGTTCGGCAACCTGGGCCAGATCTACAACTTCCCGACGTGGATGACGACGGTGCGCTCGGCGGGCATGGGCTTCATCCTGGCGGTGCAGAGCCTGGCGCAGCTCAAGAAGCTCTACGCCGAGGAGGGCATGAAGATCATCCTGGAAGCGTGCAACGTCAAGATCGCGCTGGCCAAGACGACGGACGAGGACGCCAAATGGTTCAGCGAGCAGACTGGGACGGCGACGGTGCTCGCGGCCAACGCCGGGGCCAGCCGCAAGCGCGGGGCGGTCCTGGTGGACCACGGCAATCAGGGCTACAGCGAGACGAGCCGGCCGCTGCTGACGCCGGGTGAGGTCACGCGTCTGGCGACCAACACGCTCTTGCTCCTCTCGGGCAACCGGCCCCCGGCGGTGGTGACGCAGGTGCGGTGGTACCGCAAGCGGCTGGGCCTGTTCCCGACGCGCCTCCGGCGGCTGGGCCTACGGCGCCTACCCAATGGCGGGATCGTGCCGCCGGCGGGGCCGCCGCGGCCGGCGCCGCTCCCGATTCCGGCCGTGGCCTTCGCCCTGACCGCGCCGCCGGTCGTGACGGAGGCGACGACCCCGACGACACGGGCGAGGACGACACCATCGCGGGCCACGGACCCCGCACAACCTGCGCGCTCCGCGCCGCCGCTGGGCACCCAGCTACAGGGGATCAAACGCAAGCGGCAGGACGACAACGCGGGCACGGCGACGGCAACACGGGCAGGGACGGCGACGGCGCCTCCTGAGCCGCCGCCGGGCGACGACGACGGGGATGACTGGCGCGACGTGGCCCGGTGGGCGTAGCGGGAGGACGGGACAATGGTCACAGCGGAACGAACGACAGCCCAGCCGGCGACCGGACGGACGACAGCCGACGCCTACGCCGCGTGCTTCGGCCACGGCGGGGAGCGCCATGCCCGGCTCGCCGCCGGCGGCGCGACCGAGGAGATCGCGACGCCGCTCACCGGGGACGCCGCGCGGGCGCACCTGCGCGGGGAGGTCTCCATCGGGCTCTATCTCAGGGACGGCCAGGATCGCGCCACGGTCGGCCTCGTCACGCACGCGGGCTATAGGATGGCCTACGACGACGGCCAACCACAACGTGCGCCCGAGGACGGCATCGCCGCCTTGCAGGAGGCGCGGCAACGGCTGGCCCTGCAAGGCATTGACGCGGCCGTGGAGCGCGCGCCGCAGGGCGGACGCCTGTGGGTCTTCACCAGCGAGCCCGTGCCGTCAGAGGACGTACACGCGCTCTTGCGCCTGGCGACGCGGGGCCAGGAGGTCGAGGTGTACCCGCACCCGGCGCGCGACGAGGCCGCGCAGTTGGCGGTGCGCGCCCCGCTGGGGGTCCACCCCGACGACGGCCGCCGCTACGGGTTCGTCGATCGCGCGGGGCGGCCGGTCGGCACGACACTGGCGGCGCAGGTGGCGCACCTGGAAAGCGTCAGGCGGGTGGACGTGGGTCAGGAGCTGGGCAACCGGCCCCACCTGCGCGCCGAGTTGGCCGCGCTCGACCCGCGCGGGCCGGCCCCCGCGCTCGCAGAGCCGCAGGAGCGGCAGCTAGACAGGACGGACAGGACGGAGCGGATGATGCCGACGCCGGCCGCGACGAGGTGGGCGCGTAAGGGAGGGGGAGACCGCGCGACCGAGGTGGTGCGGGCGCAGCTCGCCGGCATGGGTGCGGAGCGGTACGACGTCGGCGTGTACGACCGACAGAACGACGCCATGCTGCTGCGCCGGGAGTGGACGCCCGCCCAGGTCGAGGCCTCGGTCGGGTGGTTCAAGGTGATGAACGCCCAGGGCCGGGACATCTATATCCGGCCCACCGGGAGCAGCGGCCTCTACATCGTCGACGACGTGCCCGCCGCGACCGTCGAGCGGATGCGCGCCGAGGGCTATGCGCCGGCGACCGTCGTCGAGACCAGCCCAGGCAATCACCAGGCGTGGGTCCGCGTGTCGGACGCGCCCCTGTCGAAGGGCGAGGGGACCGCCGCGGCGCGTGCGTTGGCCGAGCGGTACGACGGCGATATGAGCAGCGCCAACTGGCGCCACATGGGGCGGCTGGCCGGCTTTACCAACCGCAAAGAGGAACACCGGCAGCCCGATGGCCGCTACCCGTACGTCAGGCTGCGTGACGCTGGCGGCGAGCGAGTCGCCGTCGCCCCGGCGGTCCTCGATCGGGCGCGGGACCAGGCCACACAGGGCCGCCGCGCGGCGGCGGAGAAAAGGGGCGGCGTCGCGGGAGAGTCACCCCAGGAGCGGGCGGGACGGCGGGTTGCTTTCTCCCGGCCCCCGGCCGGCCCTGTGTCGCCCCTGGGGCGCGAGTACGCGCATCGGGCGCAGCGCCTCTTGGAGCGATACCCCAACGCCGCGCTCACGGACCTGCACCGGCTCGACTGGATGGTGACGCGCGACCTGGCGCGGGCGCACCCGGAGGCGGGCAAGGAGGACCTGATGCGCGCGATCGGCGAGGGCAGCCCGCGCATCGAGGAGCGCAAGCGGGGCCACGTCTACGACTACGCCGAGCGCACGACGCGCTACGTGCTGCTGGACCCCGACGTGGAGCGCGTGCGGGGCGAGGCGGCCCGCAGCGCCAACCGTGAGCGGGATCGCTGGTTCTGACGCCAGCCCTGCTCAACTCTCTTCAGATGCGTCATCATCCGCCGTCTGGCAGCAGCACAGCGCGCCCCCGCAGATCTCCTGCGGCGAGGGCGTCGAGCCCGTCCTGGAATTGGTCCAGGCGCAAGCAGCGATCCACCACCGTCCTGATACGGCCCTCGCCCACCCAGCGCACGGCCTCGTATAGCTCGCCGAGCGTATTCCCTACGGACCCCATCACCTGCACTTCATTGACGACCAAGGTGATGGGGTGGACGTTGAGCGCGTCCTCCGAATAGC
>JAABUL010001567.1_pt1 | contig 42512 bp, 40 predicted proteins | sample 5559151 | NCBI WGS metagenome assembly JAABUL01 (sample SAMN10711876, study PRJNA513368) | rock metagenome | isolation source: Antarctica rocks | place: Antarctica: Victoria Land, Pudding Butte sud | reverse complement strand
ATCTATTTTGTTCCGTTGGGCATCATGAGGGATTTAGCGCGTGGATCATCGATGGGCATCCTCTTCCGATTTGACTTTGTTTGGGTCGTGCGTCTGATGGCTGCATGAGCAATCCCCGTCCTGGTTCAATTGCGCATGAAACCCGGATTTGACGATTTTCGCCAGTTTCGCGACGTCAGCTCCCTCTCTGAATCCTCTTCTGGCCTCGTCACTGCCATCGTAAGTAGTCAATCTTGACAAGAATAAGCAGATCGGAATCCTACATCCTGATGACAATAACCTTACTTTACCAGTGATGCAGCAGTGTAACATACAATGCAATGAATACGGTACGGTACGGTACGGTATCATATCATTCCCTAAGGGTCAAGTCCCGGTACCCATGTCAGAGATCCTCACGATCCGCATTCTTAGCCAAAAACATCCCCTCGATCTCTGTTATCTATCTTTTAGCGTAACGAAGACTAGGTACCCAAGTCCCTCATCGTCCTGTCAATGAAGTTTATAACCATTTTACCTTACCTATCTAACAGTACACCAGTCACGTCAGGTAAAGCTGCCAAGATAGAAGTCATATGTGCGTGTGCCTTGTGCCTGTACTGTGTGCCTGAGGCACTGTACATGTAAGCCCAGCTTTCTGGCTTGCTTGCCAGTGTCCACCCCGTTGGTAAACGGATTCCTCCAGTCAGCAACCTTCAATTGGCGATGATCCCAATTGGCGCTCTCTCTCCGGCATACTCGTGCCATCTGCACCTGCATGACCTTTACCACTATTCACACCTCCCTCCTCCGCAGCCCAATCCTCCAAGTCCCGAAGCTATCGAATGGCATGCAGCTCGCTCGTCATCTCCTCATTTCTTCCTCACCTATTTAAACCAATTGGCAACCAACCGCTCGGGCTCATGTGCCCTACGCCGTTATTGCTTGCTGCCTTTCCTGCCGTATCTTGTTATGAATCAGTGCTAGCCGACCAGGAATACCAACGTCGACGACGATGACATTCCCTCCGTGAATAAGTTTTGTCGTCCTCATTGTGCTCTCTCGCACTCATTACTCATTACTCATGTCCGCGAGACACCCGCCGTCAACACAAGCAGAGCAAAGAAGCAAGAAACAACCAACCTTAGGTGCTCCAGGGTACGCTATGGCAGCAACACAAATCCTGCCAGTCGGTCCCCACATTCTTCCTCCACCTTCAACGCTAGCAAGGCCCGAGCCATGGCATCCTTCTCATCTGTCTCAACCTCTGTTCACACCAGACCCTGCCTTAACTCGGCCCCAATTCCACGGCTATCCAGATCAAACCTATCCTATCAACCCTCCGCCGCAATCATACAACCAGCCCCCAACTCATCAGCCTAGACCAACCCAGCAGGCTGCGGCACCCTTAGAACAGCTTCTTCACCCAGCGCCGTACAACTCCGTCCGCACTGAGTCATCCTATGCGTCTTCTTATCAGCAGCCAGACACGAGGCGGTACCAGCAGAACGCACACCCTGACAGATCGGCTTTTCAAGAACCTTCAGCACATGAGACATTCGAGAGTTCAAGACAACATCTATCAAGGGACGAAGCAAGATTTAATGCGAGGGCGTTGCCATCACCAAGCCAGCAACTTCACCGAAGCTCGGTAGGCTCACAACATAGCTCTACTACGTCCTCCAGCGGCTACGGTGGAGCCCCAGCGCATTCTGTGCTTGCTGGCTCAGTTGCGCAATCGCCACGGAACTCTCGCGACATGTGAGTCATAGTGAAACTCCAAATCTGTCGATGTACCGAGATCGCTGACAAACATCAAAGAACAAGCCGCTACAGGCTAAGCATTCGTCAGCAGCCCATCGCCGCTCGGGCCTGTGGCTTTGGTGAGCGTGATCGGCGTGTCATTGATCCTCCCATCGTCGTCCAGGTCTCTCTAGCAAATTTCGACCCCACATCTGCCTCGGACCTTGCTGAGCTACGCTACCCCAAGGTGATACAATGTGGGCTCAAATCCGTTCCATGGGGTACAGACGTAACGGCCGTCTCGGACCCGAGCAACGCCAATAAGCTGAGCCGCCGTCTTATGGGCTCTCTCGTTGCTTCATCTATGGTTTGCGCTGATCCCGATGCTCCGGCATCGAGCGATGCAAACGCGAGGCTAGGCTGTTTCTTTGTAATTCACGACCTATCATGCCGTCAAAATGGCCATTACAAGCTTCTGTTTCGATTGATGAAACTTGACATAGAAGGTTTGGATATTGGCGGTAGTATTCCCATCTTGGGAGAGTTGGAGAGCGATGTCTTCGAGGTTTTCAGTGCAAAAGATTTTCCAGGCACAAGACCCAGCACGGCTTTGACAAAGGCGTTGAAGAATCAAGGTTCTGCCGTAAGCGTAAAGAAGGGCTATGAAGGGAAAGCCGGGAAGAAGGGTAAGAAACGGGGAAGCGGCGACAGCGACGACAGTGGAAGCGAAGGGGACTACCCCGGTACAAAAGATCTAAGTGCAGCGCAAAGACAGAAACGGGTATGAGCGATCTTTTGCTCGCTGCAAGGATTTTGGATTTACAGCTTTTCTCTATTGCTGCTGCTCCTGAAATTCTTATCGCCGACCCCTCTTCGAGGCGCGAAGCGGACGATTCTCAGCTGCTTTGAAAGTAAACTCTTCCATCGTTTTACGGCAAGCAGCTCGTCGAAGATCTCGAATTAGCTTTTGTTAAAGCGGCTAGATATATTCAATGTCGGTTTGTACCAGGGTGTTTCGTGGTGTTTCGTAAAATGATGCTATCGTTCAATCGCTGCAATCTCGTCAAGGCAGAGCATAAGGCAGAGCATAAGGCAGAGCAAAACGCGTTACAGTACCATGTCAGCTCTGAGCCCCCAGCCGGACCTAGACAATCCGATCGTCGGTTGTGCACACTGAGCGTTCCTTCAAACCTTAACACTATGGGAGAATGCCCCCTCATCAATGGGTATCAAAAGTTCATCAATGAGTACCTAAATCTAGAGAATTCAGCCGGGGCTGTCATGAGCTAGAGCATCACCACGCGAACAGCAGTTCATAATCTACCGCCTACAGATTCCACCTTGCGGGTATCGCACTACAGCCAGCTTTACTTTACGAACGAATCAACCCCTGCTATGGACATGATAGAGCAAAATATATCTACCAACATACAGTAAATATATACATTAGACTACTCTACTCGGTCATATCATCTATAGCATTACTCCCATAGATCCCGATGCAGCAGGTTGCATGAACATCTAGCTGGTAGCAGCTACTCTCATCCTGGAGAAGAATCCCATGATAGCCCATCTCTCCACCTGGACACTCGCGTTGAAGCACCTTCTTCGATTCAATCCACATGAGCCAGCGACTTCTTTGATGCATACATTTGATCCTGGCCGCGAATCGATGTATCACAGGGGAGGGGGGTTGGGCAGGATGAGTAAATTCTGAGATTTAAGATTTATATGAGACGATATCTGCGGTTGGCAAGATACTGTTTTAGCGAAGGGGGTTTTGTTTGAATTCTCGCAAGTAGGCGTGTAAATGGGACGAACATTTACTGGTGGAAAAGGTTTGCATTCGGGGGTTTGAAAAGAGTTGGGCTTGTAGAGGACATCTTTGCAGATGTCTCATGATCCTCTACACCCAAGACCATCATCTACGAGTCCTACATAGGTCGCACACGGTTATCACATCACGTGCCATCGCATCACTCATCTCATCACCAAAAATTGAAAGAAGCATACGTTAGAACTGTTCCAGTCATCCTTAACCCCCTACTTATCAATCCTCATCCCACCCCGGGTTCTGCCCCCCCGGCGGCTTCGGCCCCCCCGCCTGCCGTGCCACAATAATCTGGTCCACACTCAACACCGTCCGCGCCGCCTCCGTTGCCAGCCGTATCGCCCACTGCTTCGCCACCAGCAGGTCTAGGATGCCCTCGTCCTTGGCGTCAAGCGTGCCTGTGCCGTCTTCGTTCTCAATGTCAACGCCTAGGCACCAGTCTTCTTCGTCTTCTTCTTCGGAGGAGGAGCTTGATGATGATGATGATGAGGAGGAAGAAGAAGGCGAGGATTTGTGTGACGAGAAAGATTTGTGGTGGGCGGCGTACAGACGCGCCAGGACTTCGGTGGCGTCCAAGCCGGCGGATTCTGCCAGGGTGCGCGGGATCACTTCGAACGCCTCGGCGTATTTCCTAATGGCGTATTGTGTAAGGTCAGGCGTCTTATCTCCAAACGCGGAAATGCGCTCGATGAGTTGCATTTCCGTTGCACCTGCGCCGGGGACAAGTTTCGCATCTCGGGTGATGGCTTTGACAACGTTGACGCCGTCGTCGATGGCGCGCTCGATGTCGTCGAGGTGATTTTGGGTCGCGCCTCGGATGACGAGCGTGGCGGTGCGGGTCGCGTCGTTTTCTTGTCTGAAGACCGTTACGCGGTCGCCACCGATTTCGAGGGTTTCCACGATGTCGACGTGACCCATTTCATCCGGCATGGGGGCGCCGAGGCGGGCGAGAGGGGTAGCGCCGACGACGCGGCAGAGGCGGCGGAGCTCGAATTTGGAGAGGACTTTGATGACGAGGAAGCCGAAGCGGTTAAGGTAGTGCATCGCTAATTCGCCCACGGTAGACCCGGCGACGATTACACGCAGCCCGGAGTCGTGGAGTTCTTTGATTGCGCGCTCGAGCTGGTTTTCCTCCCCCGTGGTGAAATCGAGCATTTCTTTTGCATTGTGCAAGAGGACTGTCCCTTTGGTTTCGGTCTGAGAGTTATCTATGGGGCAGGAGAAGACGCCGACTTTGGCGTTTTTTGCGCCCTTTTTGGAACTGTCTGGTTCGCGACCAAAGACCATGCCTTTGACGACTTTCGATTGCTCGAGGGAGCCGCCCATTATCTTGACAACGCGGATATTGTCGACGTTGAAATTTTGGGGGACTTTAGGGAGGACAGCGAGAACACCTTCGGCGACCATGCTAGCGAGGAAGTCTTCGCTGCCGGATTGTTTTGAGGCGACAACGGTGCGGATGGCTTTGGTGAGTTCGGTGTGGGATCTTAGGTCTTTGACTTCGTCTACAACGAGCTCTATACGCCCATCAGTATGTAGACTCATCGTGTGCTTCCCATTGATTTAAAGTCCCAGCGTACCATCTAAACACCGTAATGCCTCTCTTTGTGCACTCTCGTAGCCTTGTATAACATCGCTAACCTTCAGCCCCATCCTTAACAGCTCCTCTGCTTTCTTCAACATCTCCCCTGCCAACACAATTACCATGTTTGTAGCATCACCCATCTCAGCCTCCTGCTGCTGGCTGGCCATCACTATCAGCTTCGCCGCTGGATGTACGACATCCAGTTCTCTCAAAATAGTCGCAGCATCTGAGGTTAGGATCATTTTCTGCAGGTGGTTGATGACGATTTTATTTCGTCCGTAAGGACCTAGAGATGTCTGAACTGTTTGGGCTATTGCCCGGCAAGCTTCAATGTTGCGTAGAACGGCGCCATCTTCGGATTCATAGCTAGAACCGAGATCAGTCTTTACTCTCAAGATGCAGTGGATACGAAGTATCACTTTTGGTAGCCTTGTTTGAAGAGCCCACTATTGGGTGCATTGGGTATTGAAAGAGACATCTTTGCTTGCGTGGTAGTGCCTAATGTTTGGTGGACGTAAGGTTCGAACAATTGTTTTTTGGAGACGCGCATTTTGGTAGCGCGAACGACAGGCTGCGCCAAACTCGCCTAAAGCTACCCGCCGATAAATCTCCAATTGAAGTAAATCTATAAATTTTCTACTATCATGTTCACCAGGAAGCAGAAGGCTTCTTCATGCTTGGTCATGGACATATCGTGGGAGACAGCTCAGCTGCTTTCAAACTCGCAGCTTTTACAAAACCTTCCGGAGGATATTATCCAAATCTTGTATCAAGGTTCTAACATACAGTATCTTGACGTACTTTCAAGATTGGCCTTAGATCCTAGTAACACTTCTGTGATTTTTCTCACTCACAGAACACTTTTTGTGGAGATATGCAGCAGATGGCTACGACAAGGGGCTTTCAAAGAAAATTCGTTAGCTGTTTTGGCCGCTCTTGCGCGGGTCCTCCCACTCGCTCCTCATTTGAGAGTGTACGTCAAAGAACTCTTATGCCAAACAGAGACCGGTGAATTAGTGGCTCTCACGTCGCGGAGCTTGACAGGGCTGTTGGACCTACCAGAAAAGTCATTGCATGACCTTCTTCTGGCACTTTGTCGACTCTTGAATTTTGATAATAATGCGTTTGGTTCATTTATCTCTCCGGCGCAATTACAGCTTCTCCTGAACCACCCTAAACGACATATCAGATACTTAGCTGTCCGAATAATAAGTCAGTATCTGCATGCATCTGACGCAGCTTTAATGGGCATGGTAGGGAGGTACTTGGGTAAAGATGAAATGAATGGCACATGGGAGGACAAGACGATCGATTATGCATTCTTCAGCTTGTGGGAGAAGAAAAGGATCGAAGACCTCCGACGAGACATGGACAGTCTCCAAACTCTGCATGACAAGAGAAAAGTCACTTCTAGAAATCAAAGAATTTTTCAACTGCTAGACTTATCGCCGGCTACTGCATGTATAGGCGAAGTTCTGGTTCCTCGTTTGACAGGGAGGCCTGCTGAGCCCTCTTGGCTCGTCGCCACAAAAACCACGAGCCAGAACTTGCGCTTGCTGGCAAATTCGATTAACGAAATGAAGCCCTTGTTGGTAACAGGCTTTTCTGGTGCAGGTAAGACTTCTTTGATTAGGGATCTGGCAAGAGAGCTGGGAAAGACTTCCTCGATGGTAACTTTGCATCTGAATGAGCAGACGGATGCCAAGATGCTTATTGGCATGTATACCAGTGATAAAACACCTGGATCGTTCAATTGGCAACCCGGGGTCTTGACCACTGCGGTCGTGGAAGGTCGATGGGTGGTCGTCGAAGATCTGGATCGCGCACCCACAGATATCATCAGCACTTTGTTGCCGCTGCTTGAACGAGGGGAGCTTCTTATTCCAAACTGGGGTGAGACAATCCGTGCTGCTCCTGGATTTAAGCTCATCAGCACTGTTCGCTCCATCTCGAATGTCAGGAAAGAAGAAGTCAACCCAGCAGTAAACATAATCGGGTTTCACCACTGGTTACAGGTTCCTTTGAAGATGCCATCAGTCGAGGAGCTAGGAGATATAACACGGAGCAGATTTCCAATACTCCATGCATACGTTCCAAAGATTATGAGAGTATACACCGTTGTTCGAGACCTAAGTCATGGCGGAGTCGTTGGTCCAAGAGTAGCTTTTAGACTCGATCGACCACAAGGGCCTCGAGATCTTTTCCGATGGTGTGGGAGACTACACGATCTTCTGTTGAACTCGGGTGTCAAAAGCGGTAACGAGCCTATCTCGGAGATCACGAACGACTACATCTTCCTCGAAGCAGTGGATTGCTTTGCAGGTATGCTTCCTTACGGATACGCAAAGTCTAAATTGGTAAGTCTTATAGCACAAGAGCTACATATGCCCAGGGAGCGCGTTCAGTATTGCTTGGAAGCAAGAAAGCCGGAGTATCTGCAAAGCGATGCTGTATTGCGCATTGGTCGCGCCACTGCTTCAAGGACAAGAAACGCTCGACGTAAAAAGTCTACAGATCAATCGGCCTTAAGCCGACCTTTTGCTAAGACTAGCCAAGTCCTTCGCAATCTAGAATCCGTTGCAATAGCAGTCAAAATGGCCGAACCATGCCTATTGGTTGGTGAGACTGGTACAGGTAAAACAACAGTCATCCAGCAGCTTGCACGTGCACTAGGCCATTCTTTAACGGTAGTGAATCTTTCGCAGCAGAGCGAAGCCGGAGATTTACTCGGCGGTTTCAAGCCATTAAACATCCGCGCTCTTGCTATGCCGATAAAGGAAGAGTTTGATGATCTTTTTGAGATCACGTTCTCAACAAGAAGAAACCAGCGATATATTGAGACTGTAGGTAAGGCGGTAAGCAAAGGCCGGTGGAGCCAGGCTTTAAAACTCTGGCAAGAAGCCTTGGGAATGGTCGAGGAGGCTTTCGGTTCCGTAAATCTTCCAGTTGACCAAGGCATGCAAGAGCCACGTGCGAAGAAGAGAAAACTAGACTCTCCCAAGCATAAGAAGCTGAAGACGAGATGGGACAGATTTACCTCCGATGTGCAGACTTTCCAAATGCACCTTTCAAGCGGTTCAAAGGGCTTTGCATTTTCATTTGTTGAGGGCAACATTGTTAAGGCTGCAAGAAATGGCGGCTGGGTCCTGCTCGACGAAATAAACCTTGCTTCACCGGACACACTCGAAAATTTAGCTGACCTCCTTACCAGCGGAGGCGACGAAAGCCCATCGTTGTTGCTTTCGGAGGCCGGAGAAATTGAGCGTCTTTATGCTCATAAGGACTTTCGCATCTTCGGTGCAATGAATCCTGCGACTGATGTTGGTAAACGCGATCTGCCGCTGAGTTTCCGCTCCAGGTTTACGGAAATTTTCATCGATTCTCCTGACAAAGATCTTGAAGCCCTAACGTCACTAGTCGGCGCCTATCTGGGCAGTTATAATTATCTCGAAGTACGAGCTGCCTCTGACATAGCCCATCTTTACTTCGAGATTCAAAGATTCGCCGCAGAAAATCGACTCGTAGACGGCGCAGACCAGAAGCCGCATTTCAGTCTTCGAACACTTACCAGGACTTTGGTTTACGTAGTAGATATTGCACCCAGCTACGGCTTTCGTAGGGCTCTATTTGAAGGCTTTTCTATGAGTTTCTTGACATTATTGAACAGAGACTCCGAACTAGTCCTTCAACCACTCATCGACAAACACATCTTAGGCTCTCACAAGAATGCTCGAGCCCTTCTATGTCAAACACCACGGTTTCCTGAGAATAACAAAGAATATGTTCAGTTCCGTCATTATTGGATAGCCCAAGGAGCTGTGCCCGTCCAAAAGCAGCCTCGCTACATCATTACACCATTCGTTGAACGCAACCTACTTAACCTAGTACGAGCGACCTCTACTCGTAGATTTCCGGTTTTGCTTCAAGGTCCAACTTCATCCGGGAAAACGAGCATGGTTGAGTACTTGGCCAACATATCCGGTAATAGATTCGTGAGGATCAACAACCACGAGCATACTGATCTACAAGAGTATCTCGGTACATATGTCTCAGGTCATAATGGGCATCTCCAGTACCAAGAAGGTGTTCTGGTGCGTGCTTTGCGGGAGGGTAACTGGATTGTCTTGGATGAATTGAATCTAGCACCCACGGACGTACTTGAAGCTCTTAATCGTTTGCTTGATGATAACCGAGAACTTTGGGTCCCAGAGACACAACAAGTGGTAAGGCCTCACGAGAATTTCATGTTGTTTGCGACACAGAACCCTCCAGGTATGTACGGTGGGCGCAAGGTCCTGTCACGTGCTTTTAGGAATCGATTCCTTGAGTTGCACTTCGACGACATTCCAGAAGATGAGCTAGAGACCATTCTGCGGGAAAGAAGCCAAATTGCACCTTCGTTTTGTACGAAGATCGTTGCCGTCTATAAAAATCTGTCCATCCTTCGCCAAAAGGGCCGGCTGTTCGAGCAGAAGAACAGCTTTGCTACTCTTCGAGATCTTTTCCGTTGGGCATTACGAGATGCAGATGATCGGGAACAGCTTGCAACAAACGGATTCCTGCTGCTTGCTGAACGTGTGCGAAACACAGAAGAACGCTTAGCTGTAAAAGTCATCATTGAAGACGTTATGAAGGTCAAGATCAACGAGGACCACCTATACAGCCCAGCTGAGTTGAGAGATCTCTCAGGCCGGCAGTGGCCGTCTACACATGGAGTTATTTGGACTAAATCTATGCGACGCCTTTTCGTTCTTGTTACCGAGGCCTTGAAAAGCAACGAGCCTGTTTTGCTTGTAGGTGATACAGGATGCGGGAAAACGACCATATGCCAAGTCATAGCAGAGATCATGCAAGCCAAGCTTCACACTGTCAATGCTCATCAGAACATGGAGACGGGGGATTTGGTAGGCTCGCAACGTCCTTTACGAGACAGGGCTCTTATTGATGTACAATTGGCTCAAGAACTTACGAACGTCTTAAGAAACTCCACTACATACGAATGTGGACCCGGAACCCCCCTCGTAGATCTGCTAGCAGCTTACAATGCCCTCAAAATCAATGGCTCGGACACTATTACGCCTGAAACGTACAATCGTATCGAGCAGCTTCAAAGTAGATCGAAAGCTCTGTTTGAATGGGTAGATGGTAGTCTTGTTCGCGCAATGCGGGCTGGGCAACACTTCTTGCTCGACGAAATTTCCCTAGCAGACGACTCCGTATTAGAACGATTGAACAGCGTGTTAGAACCGGACCGCAAGCTCTTGTTGGCGGAAAAAGGAACTGACGATGCACTTATTACTGCATCGGACGGCTTCCAGTTTCTGGCAACTATGAATCCTGCAGGGGATTATGGTAAGAGAGAATTATCTCCAGCTCTTCGTAATCGATTTACCGAGATATGGGTGTCGCAGACTTCAGAGAACGAGGAAATGCTCGAGATTGTGCGTGCTAAGCTTTCACCTCAGTGGACACAATTCTCCATGCCCATGGTCAGTTTTGCAGCCTGGTATGGCACTAGATACAATCCTGCGGCGCCTCTTACGTCTATTCGTGATATGCTTGCATGGGTACAATTCGTCAACACTTATCCAGGTTCAGATCCATGTTTTGCCTTGCTTCAAGGCGCGGCAATGGTATATATCGATGGTCTTGGAGCTAACCCAGCTGCAAAGATGTCGATTCCTGAGACCACGATACCCGCTGAACGTGATACTTGTCTGGCCAAGCTCAACGAGCTTTTTGGTTACGACATGAAGTCGCTGTATTCGCGGAGATACCCCCTATTAGTCACCGATCACAGCTTAAGCATAGGTCCGTTCAATATCCGTAAATCCGACGCAGCAGCCCATAACCCGGAGTACAGCTTGCAAGCACCTACAACGAAGGCAAATGCCATGAAGATTATCCGAGCTTTACAACTCCAAAAGCCAATACTGCTAGAAGGCAACCCAGGTGTAGGGAAAACCACCCTTGTTGAGACTCTTGCTCAAGCAGTCGGTATGCCGCTCACTCGTCTCAATCTTTCAGAACAGACAGACTTAATGGATCTGTTTGGATCTGACGTTCCCATTGAGGGAGCAGAAGCAGGACAATTTGAGTGGCGGGATGCACCTTTCCTTCGAGCTATGCGAAACGGCGAGTGGGTCCTGCTGGATGAGATGAATCTAGCCTCGCAAGCAGTATTAGAGGGTCTTAACGCTTGCCTCGATCATCGAGGCCAGGTATATGTCTCCGAACTGGATCAAACATTTTCAAGGCATCCGGATTTCGTTGTTTTTGCCGCCCAAAACCCGCATCACCAAGGTGGAGGGAGAAAGGGACTCCCAGCTTCATTTGTCAATCGCTTTACCGTTGTGTTTGCTGATGCCTTTACTCCTGAGGACATGCTGATGATTTGTAGACACAGCTATCCTGACTCATCTGTTGAGGAGGTAGAGATTTTAACGAGGTGTGTCACATTCCTAAGCCTTCTGGTACATCGTGATCGTAGGATCGGAGCACATGGCGGCCCATGGGAGTTTAATCTACGTGATGTTCTTCGCTGGCTTCGCTTGTTGACTCCTAGCGATCGACAGATGCTGGTTGGAAGAATTGCTGACTACCAAGATATTTTGATCTTGCAACGCTTCCGTACGCCCGATGATGTAGCTGCTGTGGGAGCATTACTACAGCAATATCTGCCTAAGATTGAGTCACCCAAACGCTATTTCCATAACATAAATCACAAATCGCTCCAGATTGGCCTTGGCCTATTAGGAAGAAATGCAATTCAGCAGCCGGTTTCAAGCCACCGCGCCGATGCATCAACGGTTAATCTGCCTATAGCGGAATCCATTATGATTTGCATCCAACAAAACTGGCCTTGCTTACTTGTCGGACCATCTGGTTCTGGAAAGACTAAAACCATTCTTCAGTTGGCACATTCTGTGGGAGCTGAAATTGTTGATCTTTCTATGAATGCTGACATGGATACAACGGATCTAATCGGCGGATATGGACAACTTGATGCTCAACGTAGAGTTTCAAGCTTCGTGAGGCAAATGCGCAACTATGTCCATACAGCTATGATACAGAACTTCTTGTCAGCAGGTGTTTCAAGCGAAGCTCTTGTTGCTCTAGAAGAATACTTGAATGCCATGACGCCTGACCTCACTGTAGCTCTTCGGTCAATCAAAGCGTTGGCAGAGGAGTATCCATCCCAGGAATATTCAAGGTTTGCAGATGAATGTGAAGGTATTAGTCGGCTTTCTATGCATGATAACAGAGCTCGCTTTGAATGGGTTGATGGCATTCTCATCAAAGCTCTCGAAGAAGGCAAATGGCTCATTCTTGATAATGCCAATCTTTGTAGCCCATCGGTCCTTGACAGGCTAAACTCCCTGCTTGAGCCCAATGGGTTCCTCAGCATCAACGAGACTCGATCTCCCAATGGCTCAGCACGTATTGTACGACCTCATCAGAATTTCAGACTCTTTTTAACAATGGATCCACGTCATGGTGAGCTCTCCCGGGCTATGCGTAATAGGTCGATCGAGCTCTTTATGCATGCTTCTGCTTCTTCGGTCAATCTTGATGTAATGGGCTTGACCTGTGAATCCAGCCTTTCGCGTTTCAAACTCGTCGAAAGTGTTGATGATTCTACTCTGGATGATGTGAATTTCCATGAGCTTTTACCTGTGATGTTAGACCATCTATGCTGGTCTGATTACGGGTTGTGCACTCGATGGCAAGCTCAAGCTGTCAATGGTTTGATCCGGGTATCACGATCAAAGCAAGCTTCTTTTTCCTCGGCTTTGAAGCTATATCATCAACTCTCCCAATCCGGTGGAAAGGTAGTGCAAAACATCTTAAAAAGCTATCAGAAGCTTGCTGAGGAAAGGGCCTTATTACCTGGTTTTGGAGCTTCGCAGGTCAGTCCGTGCATCGGGGTAGGCATATTTAGGATATATACTGATAGATATGTCCTAAACATAGACAATCCACCCTTACAACAATTTTGTATTGCTCCCACTGACCGCTTGTGAGAGTCCATCAACGAACCTCAGCTTTCTAGGGGGCGCTTTTGAGCTGTTGGTAGATATTTCCAACTTCTTACAAAAGCTGGAATTTGTGGAGGAAAGTCTGGAGTCCAGATTACCAGCTGAAATGACACGACTTGAAAGATCCATCGTTTCAAATTATTCAAAGATGTTTCAGAATGATTCCACGCAGCCTCTGGGGAGCTTCTTAAAAGGCATGGGGACTTTCATGCTACACAAAATTGACGAGAAAGGACCTGAGATCAGCATTGTTGAATCTGTAGGTTGAGTTGTATGTTTCAAGAATAGAGCAAACTAATCAGACTGCTAGTCGACTCTGTCTTTCGCGAAGGAAGTAATGTTCTACCTCTCAGACATGTTTGATCTTGCACAATCCGCCAACTTTGACGAGGGTGCTTTCCAGGTGTATCAAGCTTTTGGCAGGTCGATGATTGCCAACGCTATGGGAGCGGGAACGTTTAACGGCTCTACCGCCAATTTGGCCTATGAATTGCAAAACAAACTCCATGATTTCAATGCATCCTGGCAGCTGTCTTCAGGCCTCAGCATGGAGACTCTTTGGGTCATTTTCAGACCCTCAGTGGCGGAGACTATGCAGCAACTTGAAGCTTGTCTTGAAGTTGAAGAACTTGCAGATCGATTCGACGCATCAAGAAGGGCGTCAGGTGCTTCTTTCGAAGAGATACGGACTTTGCGCCAGTCAATAATAGATATGTATAATAGAGTCATGCCTACGGATACGCAATTTAATGAAAAATTTGAGGTAAGCAAGCGCACTATTGCTGACGGCAAAAGACGCTCATCGCTTCCAGGACGTACGAAACGCTATCCGCGATCTCGAGAACTTGAGCAAAGGCTTTACAACTCACGAGAATACTTATTTTTGTAATCAATTTGAAGGTTTACGCCAATATGCGATCTCTGCTAGCAATGATGGTCCCACAGAGTATCTCTCTACTCTTGGTCTACTTGCAGGCAGATCAAGTAGATCTATGATGCGACTTGGACATTCGAGTAATGCTTACAGTGAACTCCTCAACATTACAGATTCTACTGGCATTGATGATCCGGACAGGGCTCTGATAGCCTTACGGCATACTCTGCCAGCTTCGGCTTTAAACAAACTGTAAGTGTATCAGTCCCACGACTCGAGCAACCGCTGATTTGCAGCAGTAGCAACATGGCCGAAGTACCTTTGAAGTCACTGGGACCTTTGTGTGAAGATATGGGAGCTCTCGCACAGAACACAGCCCTCTTGTCATCTTCCATGACCTTCAATCATTCTCGGACTTTACTTAGCCTACTGAGCAGATTACACCTGGGAGTTTGTGGCCCTTCTTTAAGTATACAATATAGCCAAGCTGACTTACAGTTTCCTAGGTTCTCAATGCGCATGAATCCAAATTACATGCCGAGTCGCTCGCTTCATGCCGTCGAGGTCTTATGTATATCTCGCACGAGTCATCAAATGACCCTACTGGTTCGAAATTTTCGCCCTTGAGAACAAGTCCCAATGTGCCACAGTCACACCATTTGAACAGGATTTTGGGAGATTTCTTGAATCCATCAATAACGCATATGCAAGAGGTTTCCAACGAATGCAGTGGATCGACGGCCAGATTAGCTTCCGCTTGGATACTATTTTTCACTGGCTGTTTGGTACTCTACGTGCCCGACCGGCCGTTCGATCCAGCCTTGAAACCAATGATAGAACGAGATCGTCATAAGAAACGCACAAAAGACTTGCAAGATAAACTCAAGGTTCTTCGAGACTTTGAGATGATCTTCACCGGACAAATTACAAGTCTTCGGAGCCAGCTTGTAGAGCAGAATTTGAAGGATCTTGGGGAAGAGCCAAAAGTACCTGCAATAGTTCGTCCTCAGGTCTCTGCGCTTAGACATTTACAAGGAGAATTCAATCACCTGCATAAATCTATCATTTCTAGGTCTTCTGACGCGCCAAGACTGCGACTTCTCTTGGATGGCGATGTTCGTGCAAGCCAGGAGGCGGAATTACTACGGTCCAATATTGCCCAAGTAATATCGCGGCTATCAAACGGCTACCGTGCTTATGATGATATCACAAAACCGTTGGTGGCTATGCTCCAAGGCCTCGATGTTGGTCTGGCCATGGCGTTACTTTCGACTACGCCGAGAGATAGTCGTGACATCGCAATACAACGCATCTGCAAAACAACACCATTCCTTGGTATGCGCCCAGACTATCTTGAGGGGGTGCAATTTACAGATGTCATGGATGACCAAATTAAGAACCTAGATCTACGACAGATGTTTCTTAGGGGCTTTGCCGCAGCCCGAAGTCTTGATCATGACATAGGACAAGTCAATACGCAGACTATGTTCAAATCCTTTCATACTTTGTATGAAGAATGGAAAGAACAACTAGGAGAAGACCAGAGGAAAGACACAGCCAGGTCTTCAATGTACCGCTACCGAGGTGGCGAAGAAGACAACGACGAAGTCGATGAGAAAGACTTTCTCCGTTTGTTCCCAGATTATGACGCAGGTGGACTTGAGGGAAGTGACGTCGTGAAGCGTAGAGATGACCCGAGAATACAAGCTCAGTATCTTGCTAGCCGTCACCGGGACATCTTCCAGGACTGTAAGAGCACGTCGCACCATCTGCTTGAGATGCTGCATAATGCTTCTGATGATATTGCCAAGCTATGGCAAGACGACTCTGGCATGTCTAGATGCTCGGTCCCGGCAGCAAACATGTTGTCTGGGCTCATGCTCAGCCTAAACAAAGGTGCCGAACACCTGCAAGGCTTACCTAGACCTGGAAAGCTATACAACTTTTACGTGGATGCGAATTTAGTTGAAGCGCGAAGACTCATAACTCTTATACAGAAGGTTCAGGACAGGTTTGCTGACCTCAAGGAGGCTTGGCCAGAATATGCAACGATACAAGACGTCATTAGGACCTCCTCCGAGCTACTTGAATTACGACACACCGAGCCGATTGCCAAAATCTTGACTAAAGCCGAGCAGGTGCATGGTTTCGTACACGAATGGCAAGTTGTTGCAAGTAGAGAGTACTCTGTGGCTGCTCTGTATGATCAATTCACCGCGTTACTTGTAGATTGGCGGCGTCTTGAGCTATCGACCTGGGCTCGACTTTTGGACATGGAAGACAAGAAATGCAACGATGATGCTGATTCATGGTGGTTTATCGCTTACGAGGTCATCGTTGCGGTACCCCTCTCTATGGTGAGTTCTGGGACTGATCTTCAGGGATACGCTGAACCACTCTTTACCACACTAGGTGAGTTCCTTGCAACCACCTCACAGGGCCAGTATTCTGCAAGGCTCCTTCTGCTCGAGTGTTTTGTAGACCATTTGAATCTATTGGTGGAGGACTTTCCCACCATGGAGATCGTACATGCTACGATCGTCAATTTCCTAGGCTACTATAAGCGTTTCAACAAAACGATTCAGGATTCATTACGCAAGGGTCGACAAGTAATAGAAAAAAGCATGAAGGAAATTTTACTTCTTGCCAGCTGGAAGGACACAAATATCATTGCTCTACGAGATAGTGCTAAACGATCACACCATAAGCTTTTCAAGATAATTCATAAGTATCGAGCTCTACTGGCTCAGTCTGCACAGTGTGTGATCGCTCAAGGGGTTCCCGAGAGACAAGAATTTCCAAATCCATCATCCCATGAGGCTTATAAAGATTATTCGAGAAGAGTGGACCCCCTCGCCCTCGAATTGTGTCGACAGCATATAAAAACATGGCCCACGAAACCGGTACGGTTCACAAATCCCGTGTCGACAGCGGAGAACATGATCCTCAGAACTCATATTCCCTCGGCTGCTATTGACAGTGCTTCCATGGTTGAATCTTTTGCGAACGACTTAATCAACAATATAAAGATCTTACAAGAGGAAACCCCGCCAAGCATGACGAAGGATAATGGTGGACTAGTTAAGCATCTCAAGTCTCGCAAGCGAAAACTCTTTGCAGACACGCTGAAAGAATTGAGACAGATGGGTTTTCGATCGAATCTAGGTGCGGATGCTCTAGCTAGGCAGGGTTCTCTGTCCATAGCACTTGCGAACAGCCCAGCATTTGACGAATGTTCCATGGGAGACGACTTTTCAGTAGCGGAATATCATTTTCACAAAATACTCACCATCATACCTCAGGCAAAAGAGCTTTTCCGGAATCATCCTGAGGATCTAAGCGCTGGAGAGGTCGCACGGAGCATCGGATATCTAGACAGCATCCTGTCCAGTATTATGAAGCAAAGGAACACGTCGATCACCCGTTTTCGAGACCTAGCGTCCCTTGACCTGACTATCCAGAAGCTGTCAAACCTGTGGGCACCTAAATCTTATACGCTTAAACGTCGTCAAGAAAGCCTTGAAATCTATGCCAAAAGCGTCAAGCGCGCAGTTCAATGGCTTCCGGGCGTTCTTGACGTAGGACGTATCATCATCGAGAAGCATAGTAAGCTTGGTGGCTCTAACTCTACTTGTGTTCTCGAAAGCCTTCGACAGTGGAGTACTAGGATGGCAAACTTGGCCATAACCTACAAGGCTTTGCCCGATCTGCCTGACCATGTTTCTTCTTCTCTTCATGAACAGACACATGATTTTTCGCAGGCTCTGCTAAAACAACTCTGCCACGACCTGCAACAGTGGACAGATGAAGCACCTCATATAGCTTTCGTACTAAATCAGATAAAGCTATGGACTGAAACAAGCCAGCTTCCTTCCGAGGCACACATGAATGGAGAAAACCCTGTCGACTTAGCAGAGCTTGATACCGATGTCTCGAAAGTAGTGGACTCCATTTTAGTGGCTGTACAGGGTATTGAAAGAATACAGTTGTCGATCCCATCTTCTCATCAAGATGCCTCTTGGCTTTCTCGTACAGATGCTAGCATAACAGATAGTCTTAATATGTCGCATATGCGCGATATTAAGGACTTGCTCGAAGATGCGATGCTGAAGATACATCGCATTCAGACAGATGATGGTAGAGGTCTGGGCGTTGCAGGTACAATATTTGCCATGGCGCTACCGATAGTACAGCAATATCGCGATATTCAGAAGGGGACTTTAGACCGATATGCAAGGTTACACCGAAGCACTTGTAGGTTAGCGTCTGTGCTGGCCCAGTCCTTTTCACGAATCGCTTCAGAGGGATTCTGCACACCGACACATGATCCAGCGGTTGAGGCTGGGAAGCCAGAAAAACTAGAAGAAGGAACAGGACTTGGAGAAGGCGAAGGAGCTGAGGATATCAGCAAGGATGTGCAGGATGACGAAGATCTTTCTGAACTTGCGCAAGAGGGACAAAAGAGCAAAGACAAGAACGACATCGAAGATCAGGATGATGCTGTTAACTTGGATCACGATGATCTTGAAGGTGAACTCGGTGATGCTCCTGATAAAGATGATGAAAACGCACCCGAGAGTGCCGGAGAAGAAAATGACCTGGACGAAGAAGTCGGTGATGTGGATGATCTAGATCCATCTGCTGTAGATGAGAAGCTTTGGGATGGTAATGGAGAAGACGCCAAGAAAGAGAAGGAGAGTTCTAAAGGGACTGGTGAGACACAGAAAGATGAACAGATGGCTGCAGAAGATGGACACAGAGAGGACGTAAATCCTGAAGAAGCCGGCGACGACGAGAACACAAGCCAAGAAGGGGCTGCCGAAAGCGAAGAGGTGCCACGCGAAGAAATGGACAAAATTGATCCACACCTGCAGGAGGGGCAAAACCTAGACCTGCCAGAGGAGATGGAGTTGGACCAGGACAGTGACACTACAAGAATGTCTGAAGTGGACGATAGCGATTTGGACGGTTTGTCAGATGTGGACCAAGAGAAAGCTGGGGAGGAAAAAGCAGACGTAGCAGAAGAAGATGGCGACGGGGCGGAATCTGCAGAGATAGAAGACAGTCACCCAGAGCTTGACTTACCTCAGGAAGATGTTATGGAAGAAGATAGGGCAGCGGGAGAAACGGAAGATGCTGGATCTCCTGTGGATACTGAGCCAGAGGATGATGGACAAGACCTCGACAAAGGGCTTCTCCGTGATAAGACCAGCGATGTGGCTGCTGATCCAGATGATACTGCCACAGGTGATGCCCAAGGCCTGGGAGAAGACGCAGATCAGCAGAGGGAACAAGAAGAGACCCAAGACAATCGTGCTCAGGGTAGCAAAGGAACTAAAGGGAATTCATTTGTTGACGATGATCCACAAGCATCTGCAGAGGACGGACAACTGGGTCAAGCCCAGGAAAATTCTGAGAATGTAAATAGAGAAAATGAAAGACTCAATGAAATTGGTGGAAGCCAAGCGTTTAAGAAGTTAGGAGATGCTCTTGAGAAATGGCACCGGCAACGAGGTCAGATCCGCGATGCTCCAGATACGGTCGAAAGCGGAAAGCCCAACACGGCAGAAGCAGAAGAAGTGAACCGAGAGTTCGAGCATGTTCGTGACGAAGCAGCTGAGGCTGACACTCAAGCCTTGGGCACAGCTACCGAAGAACAAGCTCAAACTTTGGATGAAAATGCTTTGAACTCGGAAATGCAAGACGAAACCCAAGAGTTCATGCCGGACGAAGTAGATGGTTGTCAGGCGGAAGACCAAGAAGACGTTATGCAAGACGTAGACGCTCAGCCGGCGACCTCAAAGAACGACAAAGAGCAGTCAATACCAGGAGCGCTTGTCGGTCCGAGCTATTCTGAGGAACGACAAATGCATCAACTTGAGGGGGCAGACGCTCATAACGAAGAAGACATCGGAGACTTAGACACCAATCTTGCAACTACCCATCTCCAAGCAGAATTCACTATCTCAGCTCGTACTCCAGAAGAAGCTCGTCGTCTCTGGTCCCACTACGAAAACCTCACCCGCTCTCTCTCATTCTCCCTGACCGAACAACTTCGCCTAATCCTTGCTCCCACACTCGCCACCAAACTGCGTGGCGACTTCCGCACCGGCAAACGCCTCAACATCAAGCGCATAATCCCCTACATCGCCTCGCAATACAAACGCGACAAAATTTGGATGCGACGCTCTGTGCCCTCCAAACGCAACTACCAAATCATGCTCGCGGTCGACGACAGCAAATCTATGGGTGAAAGCGGGAGTGGCCAATTAGCCTTTGAGACCCTGGCCATCGTCAGCAAAAGCCTGAGTATGCTCGAAGTCGGCGAAATCTGCGTTGTCGGCTTCGGGGAATCCGTGACCGTTGCACACAAATTCGACACACCCTTTTCCTCCGATGCTGGAGCGCACATTTTCCAGCATTTCACCTTTCAGCAAACCACCACCAATGTCCGCAAACTCGTCGCTGAATCCATATCTCTCTTCCGTGAGGCTCGCGCCAAATCCCGTAATGCCGGCGCCGATCTCTGGCAGCTCGAGCTCATCATCAGCGACGGCGTATGCGAGGATCACGAAGGCATACGCCGCCTAGTTCGCCAAGCGCAAGAAGAGCACATCATGATTGTCTTTGTGATTGTGGATGCGCTGAGGGGGGAGAGCATCATGGATATGAGCCAGGCGGTATTTGAGAGTGAGGGTGGGGAGTCGAAGTTGAGGATTAAGCGGTATTTGGAAGGGTTTCCGTTCGCGTACTATTTGGTGGTTGGGAATGTGAGGGAATTGCCGGGGGTGTTGGCGACGGCGTTGAGGCAGTGGTTCGCGGAGGTTGTGGAGACTGGATAGACTATATAGGAAGTAGGGACCGAGGAAGGCTGGAAAAGTGATTTGCGCGGAGTTTTCGAGGCGGTTGGTTCAAAATGTTTGACTATCATAGAAGGTTCTGTACACAGCTAAATAGGTACATCGCTCTTTCCATCACTACTAGAGTCTACATGGGCTCGATTAAAGACCGGAAAGAACATTGTACTATGTACGTTTCGAAAACGTTTAACTCCGATCCTTCACAGCCGGTGAACGTTAACGACTCGACCTGGCTCTGCGCCATCCCCACCATTGGAATCTTGTCTAACTAGAGGTGGGAATATAGATTGAATCAAGGACAACTCCTACTTCAGCAAGGTAGCGTACGAGGCATGTCCTCCCAATCGACAATACCTCTTGTTCCGCCCTTCCACCTCTGCGACAACCGTTTCTACTCCACATGCCTCCAATTGAACATCCCACAAGCTGGACAACCACAAGACATCATAGATCTTCCTTGCCCCACCCTCGAGTGAGTATCAAACAAAATCTACGAACAGTATCCACCATGGGAGCAAATGCTGGGCTTGGCGAGCACATTAGCCCTGAACTATTCCCAAATAGGTAGTGTGAGGACATACTTTTGCGATGATCTGACTCTGAGGAATAGTGGAAAGGGACGGATTTCAGCTTCAACCATTCCTAACTGGGAGAGTTCTATAAGAAAATATTCGTAGTCCCTTTCTCCACATGTAGCGAAGTTCTTATTCTTGAAGGATATATAGGGGAGGTCGAGATGATGTTTATAGAGCGTATGGTTTCTTAGTCAACAGCGGCTGTAACATTCTGAATCGTTCAATCTTCCATTGCCACATCGTGATAAACGGAATTCATATCCATCATTTGTTAGAAGTTTCAATGGCTTTCATTCCATCTATCGACATGGCCAATTCGAACACTCCACCAAGGGCCATTGCTCCAACACCAATCGCTTTCGTTTTCACCAACTCTCCAGATGGAGCCATACCGGCAATGGATATTCCGTCCACACCCAAAAACCCCAAACGGAGGTCTTCAACTTCGACTCTTGCACCTGACCATTTCGACTCGGTAGAGGACGCCGAAAGGTTTCTCAAGAGACCCAAAGGCCGTGGAAGGCCAAGAAAGGATGTAGCTGCTGCGTTACAACTGGCTAGAGACATGGTACAAGCCCAGCAGGCACGAGTGCCTGAGCCAGCGCTCCCACTAGTCAAGCCTCCTACTGAGGTGACCGCCCCAAAGTTTGAGCACGAAATTTCAGCGGCTCTTCCGAATACCGAGATCGATTTCAAGCCTGTAAGACAGCATATGGTCAAACGTTGGAAGTTTCTCATCGGGGCTGTGAAACAGAATCATCCCCTCGTTTTCGATGGCAATTATCGGCGTCATCTTGCTAAACTTCCATCTGCTAAGCTATATAAAGAGATGGAGGATGAGCTGATTGTTGATGATGGGTTGCCAGATTGGGCTGTCCGGGAAATGCCTTGGATACCATCAGCGGACAGCTCAAAGGAAAACTTCTGTGAAAAGGCGAGCAACGTTTGCTAGGGGTAGCCGAAACTAAAGGACATTCTGCCCAGGGATCTTTGTTGATTTTCACTGGTCTGAGCGATTATCTACAATCACCAACCGTACTTGCTCCCGGCCTCCCTCTTATTTCTCCTTCCACTAGAAAACTGCTCCTCCAACGCATCCTTCTGGTTACTAGCAGCATTGACCAATTGCTTGAGACTGTGCTTGCCAGCCGCGAGGGCTCGTACCGGATTGTGCTGGACCTGCTCACCATTCTGGCGTAGGACTTCGTTGGCTGCGTATTCTTGATCGGTATTGAAGTTCACTATGTTGATTGATGAAGGATTGTTTCCGTTGCGCCCGAAGAGCTGGCGTTTTGCGGATGCTGAGAGTCTAAGGTCTGAGGCTATGGTGTCTAGGGATTGCGGAGCATCCGAGTGGCTTGCACTGTTCTCCACAATAGGCTCCTCTATAGGATCAGTGTCCTCATGGTATGGATTGATGCTGGGTGCAAGGGCCGAACCGTTCACTTGTTTATCAGAGGTCTTATAAATCATGGGCTTATATTCTCCTGTCGGGGTAGTCGGAGTGGTCCGGGGTTCTAACGCATCTCCTATAGAAAATAAAGAGGCCTTGGATATATCTTTTGCCTGTTGTGAAGAAACAATTTCCGGAGATCTGTGTGCGCCCTGACCACCAGCGGGTGAAGCTATAATCTTTTTCTGGGGTTTTCTAGCAACTGAGAGTGGCTTGAACATAATTGGATTCCCCTTCTTATTTGGCTCTTGATTTGGTATTTCCACTGCTTTATCACCTTGTGCCAACGCAAGTCCCGTGCTCGTATGATCACCTACACCACTTTCAGTACCAATGTCTTCATTCTCAGCATTCACTATCTCCTCAGCAGGTCCATCAAGAACGGGCTCTGCTTCTCGACTAAAGCTTGGTGTAGCTCCTGTTTTAAAACTGACGCCGCCGCCGCCTGGTCCTCCTTTCCCAGAGCCATTTGATAGCCCTTCACTAATCCGTGCAGCTCGTTTTGGAGCAGGGAGGAAAGAGTTGAAGCCGCTGAATCCTCCAGAATCGATTTTAGCTCTCTTTGATGGTGGCTCTGATTTGTCTTCGCTATCTGTTGTGCTATTCTTCGAGAGGTCTGGCAGACTGACCCGTATTTTGTGGGGATTTGAGCGATCAACGACTTTGTGGAAGGTAGGTTTAGTTGGAGCTTTGATCTCTTTGCGTGTGTTTTCCGTATCTCCCACGTCAGAATCATCCGAGTCAGCGTAGTCAACGAGAGGCATGGTTCACCGTTCAGCAATATTTGGATGCGCAGACCACTTTCGGGATGCAGCTTAAACAGAGCCCTCTTGTCATTATCAGAGAACTAGGACTATTATTACGCTAGCTTCGTACCGTAAATCACTAGCCCTACAAGACCAAGCTCATTTGGAGATTATAGGACTACCAACGTACAATCAGTTAGATCCCTGAAACTGCATACCATATGGCAGTTCATCAGCCTCTCAGCTTCCTTGGAGTTGATGACATCTGAAGTGGATACTATTTCCCGCTGTTCCGAAGCTACTGATGGTTGTTCAACTGAAGCCTCATGTCTTTGCTCCAGAACGAAGAGTAAGATGAGCCCATATCCATGCGTATTTCTCTTTTGTGTAGGTTCATTGGATTTTCTGGTGTGCAGCTTTTGATTTGACCAAATCGAAGTATTGTTCTTAATATTCTGTATCTTGTAGTTTCCTCATTTGGCAACTCAGGACGTCCTACTTGGCGCATATCAAAGATGGCATCGGCGAACGCCTGATCAATGTCGACTCTGGAGTTCTCAATGATCCAGCTTTCCGTGCGGCAGGATGGTCCGCCAACATTGCAGACATCAGAAGGACTTACTCACCACCTATTCCAACAGCAATCGCTTCAGACTACTTTGCTGCCCCACCAAGATCTGCGGGTATCCCACCTGCAGGTTTCAACGAAGAAGATGACGAAGGGGGTATGGTGACGGGACGTGGTAGTAACGACACCGTTGGACCAGGCCCTACTGTGAAGAGGAGGCGTCGCCGCGAGCAACAGGATGAGGAAGACAGCAGTGACCTAAGCGATGAGAGCGATGAAGACACGGAAGGGACGCAACGGTGAGGAATCTCTCATGGGACATGTCTTTTTTTGCGTGCTAAATTATACAAGAGCCGCACAGCAAATTAGATTTGCGAAAATGCCTGTCAGAATACGGTCAGGCTCATCACCAATTCGTGGCACCAATATGGACGACGTTGATATCCTTGTTACATCGCCGTCCAGAAGATCTGGTGACGGGCGACTACGAAGAGGTTCTCTTGGTGCTGTAGAAGCAGTGAAGCAACGTGCGAGGAGAGACACCACGACAAGCAGTGACATGTCATCCGAAAACGAGCTGGACCCTTCGATCTTCAAGCGGCGGCATGTAAACCCTACTAAAGCAGCAAAGGCTAGCCATCTTCTCGCTGAGAAGCACAAAGAGGACGAGAGGGAGCAGGCAGGCAACTTAGCTGACACGATTGATGAAGATTCGGGAGAAGAGTCAGGCCGAACCAGCCTGTCTTCAGAGTTCGCAGAGGCTGCTGACTCTGGGTCTCTGCTTGACGGCGTGCATAATCCGCTTCCTGGCTCATCGTTGGCTGACATGCGATCTGTGATGTCACTGGAACCTGATTCTCCTAAGAAAGTCAATAGGAATCCGCCATCATCGATGTTACAAGCTTTGCCTCCTCCTAGACCAATCAGTACGATCCAGCCTGTTAGTCTCCTTGGCCAAGCAATAAAAGCAAGGCAGTCTAAGCCTAAAAACCCGATCGAAGCCTTCGCAAGACTTTCTGGGAAAGGAGTTCTCGATCCCCTATATATTAAAATATATGCCCCTTTTTCAGAAAGTCCCAGCAAACCTTACGATATGCTATTACAACGGAGTATTCAAGATAGTAACTCAGGTGAAAACCCACAGGTTACAGTCGCCGATGCCATTGGTCTGAGTTTATGGAGGTATCAAGAAGAAGGCCTCAAACCTCCCATCGATAATCCCAAGCTCAACGTGAATCGATGGACATTACGGATGGTAGATGATGGGGAGGTTGAATTTGATTTCCCTGCATTGATGAGAACTAGACCTATGGTTGACTTCACTAGCAATAACAATAGATCTGCCCGAGGAAGATCTAGGGAGAGACCGTATGATGAATTTGCTCTCGTAGAAGCTACAGACGCACAATATAAGGAAAACCAAAGCTCAACGCCAAAGTATGAGCAGCAGATGTATCCGACTAAAGAAGAAGCAGTCGGCTTTGTTCCACCACAGCAAGACTCCTATGAGAAAAAAGAGCCGCCGACTACTACAACCGACCGGCCTTTTAATACTGGGCTTCGCAGACCTCCCGCTGCCCCAGCCGATAAAGCGATCGTTCCAGCCTCGCACTCAACGCCTCGCATGGGCCCTGCCAAACTGCTAAAAATCCATTTCACTAGTCTCGAAGCCTTCACCCAAATCACCACCATAGAAGTCACCACCGACACCTACATCGCCGAAGTCCTTGACACAGTCTGCAAGCGCTGGAAGCTCGACAAGGCCTACCACATCCTCAAAGTAACCGGCACAAACACCGTAGCCCCAGTGGACAGGACAGTCGAAGCCATTGGCAATCGCACAGATCTCGATCTCATACGTCGCCGCTTTGCTAATGACGGCGCACTCGGCATTTCTGGATCACCTGGGAGCAGCTCGCCGAATGCGCCGCTGACGTTGACGGCAGAGACGCCGAAGAAGGGGAAGCGAACCGCGCAGATGATGCATCCTTTGTCGCAGAAGCAAGATGTTCTGGGAAGTACGGCGAGGTACAAGAAGTATAACGTAATTCGCAAGCAGCCGATGTCTTTCACGCCATCGCATCAACGGGTCCTGCTTATGGATGAGGATTACTTACATATCCTTCCGGGCGAGGCGGGAAAAACATTGTTTGATACGAGCGCGAAGACGAGCAGAGTTCCCTTTAGCATGATAGTTGGGTGTAAAGTCAGTAGGAGGCATCCAAAAACGTTTCGCGTAAGTTTTCTTCGTTCTCAATCCGACTATCAAACGCGAGTACAATTGACTGTGGATAAATCGCTGACATGACATAGGTTGTCGTATACCGGGAGAAAGAAAGCAAACGCTACGACTTCGAAGCGCAGAGTGTTTTGGACGCAGCAGAGATTGTAGAGGAGATTACGAAAGGCATGGAGCCATATCAAAATCAGCATCGGAGTACGGCGTGAAAGCTTGGATGAGGTTTGGGGTTGTCTTGTGTCCCATGTATAATTTGGATTGGCGTTAAGTGATACCCTTGCGAATGAAAGACTACTCAAAATATCAAGGATAATTCTTAACGGAATATATACACCCGTTGTTATTTGTGCTGTTTGAGTATTCTGTTGATTTACCGATTTTGCTAAAATGTGAGCACATTCAACTCGGCCCTATTCAGGTATGCATAGCATATTTCATCAATTTTTAGGCGGCAACTCATTTTTATATATATTATGGATACGCGAACGTGACGGGCTTGTCATCTTAACGTTTCAAGTTTGCATTTTACTAACACTACCGTATTTGGCCTGCCAGGCAAAAAAGTACAACAATGCCGCCAAGGGCTGACCTACAAGACAGAAGCTGATCCAGAAGATACAGTTCCCGATGACTTTGCCGTGTCTTTCCAGCGGCAAGGTGGCTGTGATAAGCGGGAGCTGAACGACCATGTCTATAAAAGCGACACCTGCAAGTTGTGAGTTGAGCCGTAGGTCCTGTGATGAATGACAGTATGCAAAAGGAACAGAGCGTACCTAAAATGTTGTGCGTGGGTACGCCAACTGCCAACTCATGTACAAACCCCGAAAACACAAAGACCATCGCACTCGCAAAGCTATGGCTATACCCCCTCCCTACCAGGGGTGAATAAATATGCCTCTTCATAAAATGGTAGACTGGCTTGTTCCAGTTCCTCCAATACGCCCCAACGCTGGGACTATTCCACCAGTCGGTATAAAACTCGCGATCCCCAAACATCATGACCTCCGCCAGGGCATTGAGCAGTGATTGGAAGATTGCGAAAAATCCTGCTAGCCAGATGATAAGTGAGATTGTTGAGAGCTTCATCAAGCGCTCGATGATGGAGGCAATGTCAAGGGTTGCGATTTTGCTAAGAGAGTTACGGAGAACAGGCGCTGCGTATTGGGCGGATGCAAGCCATATGAACATGCTGAGGCCAGCGGTTTCGGCCAAGCGCTTTGCTATAAAGATCCAGCGGATATGGGTTGTCCGGGGATAGACGGGTTGGTAGACGAGGGTTGGTGCCCGCCAGAAGTAAGACAGATTGCCAAAGGTGATGTTCCTTGGATATGGACATGTGGAGTAGATGTCGGGTAAGGACGCTTTTGTCCCCGGGTTTAGCAGTGCGTGTCGCAGGTCTCGATTGGTGAATGCATAGGAACAAATCTTCAGCCATACAATGACCGCGTGGATCTCGCTGATGGTGCCGATTAAGGGGTGATGGATATAATAGTACACGGTCAGGCTAGTGACCAGGAGGGAGAGTGTAGCATTGATGCCATGAGCCCAGGCAATGATCTGCCATGTCGTTTGGAAAGACTTCCTGGCCTGAGCGTTGTGGTAGTCTTGGAAGCCGGAATCGTCACGCTTCATGCGGCCGAGGACGCCTTTGGCTTGTTGGGCAGCGGCTAGCTCGATGATATAGGCGACTAGTAGATGGCACGGGACAAGAGTATAAAGAATGGCACCGAGGATAAGGTCTTGGCGCCGGTAGTCATGACAGCGGATGCAAATAAGGACTCCGTACTATAGGCTGGATCAGAAGAGAGACATAGAGAGACGTGCTGAACGGAGTAGTGATCGTACCTTCATCGAATTCTCAATTACTAGGCGTAGATTCATTACAACTACAAGAAATGTTGGGTTAGTAGAGCATTTCCCTCCCAGACCTAGCAAAAGGTAGTTTACTCAATACAATAACCATTAAGTTCCTAAATCCCAAAAAGCTTGGAGACACCTCCGAGTCCTGGCTCAAACAGGATGCTCGCTGTCTCGAATGTACTGCTGCAACATGCCGATATTTGGGGGTGACCTTGGCATTACCAGATATGGCTGTTGAAGCTTGATGATCCAGGACAGCAGTACCATTAGTCCTTCTTTGGGTCTTGTTACTTTCCCCCAGCTGAGGGGGGCTCAGCACACTAGACATAGTCGCCATAATTATTGAAGCCTGGGAAAATCCAGGTCCATTTCAAAGGGCGGAAAGAATAAGGGTTATAATAAACAATGGGGTCCGAACGTGGATATTGACCTCCACTTGACAATAAACCTCCCAAACCCAACCCTATCCTACAATGAACGAGAGAACCCGGTGAAATACGTTTGAAAAAAAAGAGGGTAGAATTTTCTACCTTATCATTATTATCATTGGGGTACTTTTGTTATTGGGAAACTTCCAATGCCACTTATGCAAGTCATTTTAGCATTTGCCTTAGAGTATTGTACTTTATGCACGGCAAGTTCGCTTGCGCTTGTCATAGCATTTGTGCAGGACAACCGCGCCATCATTCCAAAACCTCGCTACCTTATTACTTCGCTGCGTGATCACCCCCTCGGGAAACTGACGATGCTGTAACGAAAGTGTCGGCTGAAGTGTGTATGACTACAATGAGCATGCCGTAGTCAGCTTGGATCAATCATGGACCGAGACTTTCAAAACGGATATGGTGGAGGGGGGGGCTACGACGGTGGCTATAGACGTGCGGCTGGCAGGAGTTAGTAGCATTTTACAGCTAAAAGATCAGGATACTATACTGGTCTCACGCGATTATGTATGCTAGGAACCGGGCTGAATGTTTAAAAGGACCCGTAACAGACTACGGCTCGTCTATGGTGCAATGGATGCGACATCGCCAGCCACGGTACAAGGGAGGAGTGCGAATGGAGATGGAGAGGCCAAGTCCGAGCTACATAGTAGATGTGTGTAGATCAGCTGCGTCTTATGGCTCTTACAGATGATTCAATCTGATTCATGGTCCTAGATGCTACCGCCGCCAGCCAAGATTCAACGGCCTGTCGATGCAATACCTTCGCGGCATCTGCATTCTTCTACGAATAAGCTCAAACATCCAATTAACGTTGTTAAATGGACTCCAGAAGGCCGACGTCTGCTTACAGGGTCGAGCAGCGGAGAGTTCACTCTATGGAATGGCATGGGCTTCAATTTTGAGACTATCATGCAGGTGAGTTGAACTACCCTGGAGATTTTGATCGAGCTTATCACAGTCAACAGGCGCATGACTCCGCTATACGAGCAGCGAAGTATTCTCACAACGAGGAGTGGCTTGTCTCAGCTGATCAAGATGGAGTGGTAAAGTACTGGCAGCCTAATTTCAACAATGTCAGAGATATATCAAGAGCCCACACTGATCCTATCCGTGATCTTGCGTTCTCACCTAATGATACAAAATTCGTGACTGTCAGTGATGACGCTACCCTGAAGATCTGGGATTTCCATAGCGAAGCTGTACACCATGGCGGTACTGCAGAGGCAGAGTCTACCATCACTGGGCATAGCTGGGAGGTGAAATCGGTTGATTGGCATCCAACCAAAGGTCTCCTTGTCTCCGGCTCTAAGGATCATCAAGTCAAGCTCTGGGATCCGCGGACAGGTCGATGTCTGACTACTCTTCACGGCCACAAGAATACAATATCCAAAACCTTATTTGAGCCTAACAGAGGCCAGCTACTAGCAACATGTGCACGAGACCAAACTGCGCGAATATTCGATCTTCGGATGATGCGAGACATCTGCCTGCTCAAAGGTAATGAAAAGGACATCTCGACTCTGACATGGCATCCTATCCATGCAAATCTGTTGTCGACTGGTGGCGCGGATGGCAGTATTATTCATTATCTGCTAGATGAACCAAATAATCCACCTGGTACAGCAGTATCCCTTCCGCCATACGACAGTCCCGATCCCAGTAATACACCAGCTCAGACTATTCACCCTGCCCATCGTCTTCAGTATGCGCACGACTTTTCGGTCTGGTCCTTGGACTGGCATCCCTTGGGTCATATACTGGCCTCTGGTTCCAACGATCGTGTTACTCGCTTCTGGACTCGTGCACGGCCCGGGGAAACGGACTGCTTCAAGGACAGATTCCATCTTGGCGAAGCAGCTGCAGAAGCTCAAGGTACATGGGACAGGCGAGGTGGGCGGAGATTAATGCGCGAAGAGGACGAGCAAGAAATGGAAGATGAAGCGGAAGGACTTGTCGATCAGAAGATGCCCGCGAAACAACTTGTTCTACCCGGAATTATTCCAGGCTTGACTATGCCAGGCCTTTCAACAAACGACGGTACAAGTACTGGCGCTCAAAGGAATATGCCCAGCATGGGAAGCCTACCCCCACCTCCACCGATCCCTGGCAGTATCGCGAATATGGACCCTGAGCAATTCGCAGCCATGTTTGCCGGTGGTAAAATACCTCTGCCGCCACCGCCATTTGGCGCACAGGGTATACCGGGTTCAGGTTTACCCCCACCGCCTCCATTGCCTCCAAACTTCGACATCTCGAAATTGCCCCCAGGAATGCTCCCGCCGGGTTTTCAATTACCACCTGGATTTCTTCCACCGCCTCCTATCAACAACACCGGGGGTCTGCCCGGTCTTAGCGCTGATAGCGTCAATGCAGGCGGTGGAAGTGTCCGGAGGAGGGCGCCTCTGCCTAGTCAGCAGGAGAGTCTAATGGAGGAGCAAAGGCGAGGGAAGTATCGAACTGCACGATGAGTTGAGTTTCGACATCCATGTTGTGTATTTGAATACATTTGCAAAGATACCAGGATTGTTTGTGGATTTTCTTGTACTATAGTCATATCATAGGTCTGGCCGCGCTGCGAATTCAGCAATATTCCATGTCGGCACGAGCCTCCGCATCTTTTATCAATTACCGTGTTACACATTTTTATTTCTCAATCTTCCTCAGTAGCACACGAGGTTATTCCTTACTTTGCGAACGTCCATCCTCCAAGCGATGAGAATTCACTCAGTGGCCTATGATATCCGAGCTACGAGCACACTTTACAAGATATTTCAAGTCGCGTCCTCCCATCTCCTCAACCGTCATAACATCCACCTCTTCTCGACAAAAACCCCCCAAAAAATCAAAAAAATCCAACCCACTCGCCCCCTCCAACCCCCCCAACCCAGCCCTCCCATCACGCCACCCGCAACCTCAGCCCTCTTTTCGCTCACAAAGCATCCGAGCATCCACGCGTCCAACACCGCATTAGTGTTCCCGCAAATATCGGCAGACGCCAACTCGTGGGTTTAAAACCCGGCCCCTTGCAGCCCGGTGCCTCCACAAAGGGCGGTGACGGTGGTATCTCGTGGTGCAAGACCCTGGTTGCGCTGTCACGTTACAAAGCGTTGCGTTGCGATGCGGTCCTCGTATTTGGTCAAAGATGTTTGGTTGGGGGGGGGGGGGTTTCGTATCGCGTCCCGTCAGCCGTTTGTGCGACGTCGGGATGGGCAGGAAGAAGTGGGTCTGGGGGCTGAGGGGCTCGGGGTATATATATAAGTTCTATCAGCTGCAGGTTGGAGCAATATTTGTTTTTGCCTTATTGATCTTCTGTCTCTACACTTCTCTCTCTCCCCGTCACAAGCTTCATATTCTCACCTCCCCTAACCCAAGTCGAAAATCCCACCATGCGCTCCCTCCTACCCATCATGACCCTCCCCCTCACCCTCGCCACCGCCCTCTCCCCCTTCCAAATCCCCACCATGAACATCCAAGGCCCCGGCCCCACCGGCATTCCCGGCGGCGGCATCGCCCCCGCCAACGTCACCATCTCTTTCACCCTGCTGGATCCCCACACCGCTGCAAACACCACCTGCAGCGCCACCTACCTCCCGGCCAACTACCCGCAGGCGTACATCCCCTGCGCGGACCCAAGCGTGGCGTTTAAATTCGAGGCGCCGTATAATTTCGCGACGTTTACGCTTGATGTCCGGCACACGTATCTCAACAGCTCCAGCACGCTCGAGACAAGTTCCTATGGCGGGGTTTACGTCGTCGGCAATGGCCCCGCAGGCGAGCCGGGGGATTATCTCACTTGCGTGGAAGGCGCGCCGTTCGATGGCGTGAGGTGCCACATCACCGCCTCTTCGCCGATCCTTATCCCCGTCACCACGAGCTTGTCGTTTAGACCGCTGCAGCTGGCGCCTGTGAGCACGTATTCGCCTGCGCTGGGGTCGACGACGGATCTTACTGATTCTGTGACGTTTTCGGTGGCGGACCCGAATACGATTGGGAGTCCTTCCTTTGAGGCGGACTGCGCGGTTTCGTGGTCGAGTATTGCGAGTCCGCCTTTTGGTTGGGTGGATTGCACGGGTGGTTCGGGGTTTGCGGTGCTCATTCCGGACAACACGTTCATGGATGTTGCGAATTTTGAGTTCCAGGTCAGGCATGAGTATAGTAGTGCTTATCAGTAAGTCTTGATGGGTTTGTTTTCTCTCGAAGTGAGCTGATATATTGTGTTTCAGTCTTGAGCAAGCGGGGCCGGGGCCATTGGATAACATTACTAGCGTGGCAACTGGGGGTATACATGGTTCGGCCGGGCCGTTGAAGTGTGTGTACAATGGGGATGGGAGTATGAGCTGTAGCGATGTGAGCGGGGCGGGTCCGTTGTACGCGAGTATTACCAGTGTGTCTTAGGGGCAGCTGCCGATAACAAGTGATCTGTGAGGGCGTTGGTGAGTACTCTGGAAGGTGATAGACAAGGCAACTGTCGGAATGGAGGATAGAGAATGGGAAAGATAGGGTCGAGATACTGGAACAACTAGATAAGGGGCAAAGATTTCCTCATTGAACTAATATGTTCAAAACAATAAAATTCAATTCAACACTGAGAACGGGAAGTTCTTGATACAAGAACAGTAAGATATCTTCCAAGGCGTTCGAGACGCAGAAGCCAGAATCTTCAATAAACCCCTCAAGTCAAGTAGCAGCGTCGCAAGTCCTCTAGGGACTATGCGACCTTAACGCTCCAGGATGGCACCTAAAGCGGAAACTGCTACCTGGAATGATCGAAAGCACCTAGATGGGACATAGACGAACCCGTCCAAACAATATTTCGACTCTGGGAGAACCACTGCACGATCAACTTCGAGTCTAAGCTTGAGTTCATTCATGTCCATAACCTCTGCTGTTGTTTTCCAGTCCGATCAATTCTCAAGCGGATCCTCACATTGCTACGTCTTGTGCGTCGACATGCATCTAATCCGCGATCCAAGACATGTATGCATTGTGATCAACATTGCGTCAAGCTCCTCGGGGGCCATGGACGTCTCCCATGAGGAATAAGACTCCATGCCCATTCTTTGAGTTGCGGAAAGTTCTCATAGAGGCCAGGGCATCTCGGTGTCAGAATGAAAACGACCCTCAAGATCTGTTTCCACGATTGATTACCTACCTGTCACATCGCGTACCTGCATAAGCGGCTCGGTTCAGGGACCGTAAACCCACATCAGATCGTTCTTCCCTTCCTAATCTTCTACGCACGACCTCGTCAATTTTCGATCCGATCACGTGGTAATATACCCATCGCTTTGACTCGAAAGGCATTTACAGATGCCATAACAAACGGTTGCCTACTATGCGTTCGGTGTCTTCAGTTCGACCGACGGATCATCTCTGGTATCCTGGGGATTTATAATTCTAAAGTGGAGCGGAAGCGCCTGGTTCCGAGCCGGCGCGCTAAGTAAATACTCTCTAGATCTGTTTATTAAGGTAGCTATGAGTCCCCTCCAGTCTGCACGTCTGCAGAGCATTGTATCTAGCAAGCAAGTCCAGCACAACCTCCATACGTTGCTCATTCGAACTACTTCATTCAATCTCACTCATCATGTCCTCGGCCGTCGCCCTCACCGTTCCCGCCGAATATGGGTATCACTCCCTTCCCTACAATCCCCCATCACAACCTTCTAATCCCCCTTCTTCCCTAGCTACGTCCTCCTTTCTGCCACACTCTCCGCCTTCGTCGCCCACTGGCATAGCGTTCACGTAGGCATGTACCGTACATCAGCCAAAGTCCCCTACCCCAACGCCTACGCCAGCGCCTCGGAAGCCAAAGACGACAGAGCCAAGTACCTCTTCAACTGTGCGCAGCGCTCGCATGCCAATTTCCTCGAGCATCAGCCTGTTTTCTTGACCGGCTTGCTGATAGGCGGCTTGAAGTATCCAATGGTGAGTGCAGGGCTGGGGGTTGCGTGGTGTGTAGCGAGAGTGATGTACGCCTTGGGTTATACGAGTAACAGGGGGAGGAGTATCGGGACATGGTTTTGGGGTCCTGAACTCGGTGAGATTGGAGAGGCTGTTCAGACTGGAATTGGTGGGAATGCTGACCCTCTGCATAGGACTTCTCATTTGCTCTGGGCTGACAGGATGGAGTCTGTTGACTGGCCAGTAGATGGGGCCCTAGGGAGCCTAGGGAGGGTGATCGGCTTGCAAGTGTAAAATAATGTGGAAGAAGATATTTGCTGTTGCGCTTGCTATTGAACGTGATTCCTATCATAACATTTTCACTTGATGGCAGGACTTACTTATCCATAAGAGTGAAGCTAGCCGTTCCCAGCGTAGTACTACCTGTACCAGGTTCCTTTCCACAATCTCTCGACTGCTCTCATGCTTGATGCTTCCTCCCAGTCAGTGTGAACACGTCTTCATGTCCTGCTCTACTTGCAATATCCATCTTCCCATGCTTACTGTAAGAGACAAGTGGGTTATGCTTAACCGGATTGGCCCACTCGCTGAAGCGAAGTCAAAGTGTCTGCACTGATGCTTATCAGACCACTATCTATCTGCATATGTAGTCTTGCAGTCGTGTCGTTGTGTCGTTATGCTACGTGATACTTACCGAACCTCGACCAAGTTGTCACGAACTAGCTTTCGCGCGGAATATCGATCTGCTGTTCACGACGAGATTGTTCTTGTCCAGTGCCTAACACGCCAATCAGCCATGGATTCGTCAATCAACTGCCTGTTTCCAACTATTGTATAGCTAGCTCTCTTGCGATCTTCCTACCACAATAAATTAACTCTTTCTACTTTTTTCTCAGTCTTGTATCTTCGATGAGCCTTGGTAATGCATGCAAGTATTTGGCTTGTGCCACAGGGCTTATCGATAAGAAAGCATCTAGCCGGTTCTAGCGTAGTATCATCAGTGGCTCTTTTCACGGGTTTGATTGGTTCTGGGAGACTCGTCTCGTGAACAAACGGCGCGTCGTCCACCTGCGTCCACCTGATGAGTGCTTGCCTTGAGCAAGAGAGGACCCCATAAATTACTGATGTTCTCTCTTCTCCTTTCTCTCATCCTCAAGTTCCGGTGCTCAAGATGTCAAAGACTACCCTAGCCATCATAGCAGGAGTATCTGCTGCTACAGGCGCAGCAGCTTCTGCTGCATTTTTCTCATCTCGTCGAGACCGTAGTGTTCCTACACTCCCGCCAACCTCGACTACTACCGTACCGACGCCTACAAAACCAGCTGCACCGTTCCCAGTACGTCTGTCGAGGAAAGACTTGATCACGCCTGTTAACCCTTCTGGGCTATTCCAATATGGCTTCCCTGGTCCTATATCAGATCTTCGTCCCACTCTGTCAACGACTTCGGCGTTTGACCGAAGAACTCGCAATCCAGCGTGGGTTGCAGAACACATAACACCTGCTTCTCTATTAGCCAACAATGGCGACCGGAAACACTCCTATTTCGTTGAAGACGAAACCATCCCCGCGAAGTTTCGAGCAAAGCTTCACGACTACTTCCGCTCGGGCTACGATAGGGGCCACCAAGTCCCTGCAGCAGACGCAAAATGGAGTCAAGAGGCTTTGGATCAGACATTTTTACTGAGCAACATGTGCCCGCAGGTCGGTGATGGCTTCAACAGAGACTACTGGGCGCACCTCGAGGATTTCTGCCGTCGTCTAACCAATAATTACCCCTCCGTTCGCATCGTTACCGGTCCTCTCTACCTCCCTCGAAAAGACCCCTCGGACGGCAAATGGCGTGTCTCCTACGAAGTTATCGGCCAACCCCCCAATGTCGCCGTTCCCACACACTTCTACAAAGTAATCTTCGCTGAAGATGGCAAGACGGGTGGGGACGTGAGCCTAGCCGCTTTCGTGCTGCCTAATGCACCGATACATAGCGATAAGCCGTTGACTGATTTTGAAGTGCCGATCGAGGCGATCGAGCGGGCTAGCGGGCTGGAGTTCGCGAGTAAGTTACCGTTGCAGAGGAGGAGGAAGTTGTGTGAGGAGATTAAGTGCTCAATCCTGGTGAGAGAGTACGCGGAGAGGCAAAAGAATTTAATGGGCCCACCACCTCCGAGGATGGGTTTGCCCAGCCCCCGGTGAAGGAGGCGTAATAAGAGTCTGAAGAGGAAGCATTGTTGGCGCTGGCCTGGTTTGCATAGCGGCACGTTTTGTGTTTTTTAGTTGCCTGTGGGAGTATCGCTCGATCTAGATTTCCAGCAGATAGATCCTCCATCCGTGTCTATAATCTATACAATGCCCATCTAATAGTTCATTACCGATATTCTTGCGATACAGCGCGTCCGTTGCATCCTTGCGTATGGCCCGCACATGCCCGGGCCCACCCCCATGCATAATACATTTTCCCTACTCAATGCCCATACTCATCCCCCGCATATCGTACCTCAATCCCGCACGTCCGTTCCGAATCATATCACTCTGTTCTTAAATGTCAAACGCCCCCATGCCCACATCACCTCCCCCCTGCGCTTTCTGTATCCGACTAACATACTGTCTCGAAACCGTATTCCACGTCGCCATGTACTTCTCCATGCATTGCGTGAAACACGTTTCTTCCTTTTTCGAGAGGGAGCTTCCGGGGGAGGGGATGCATTTATCGAAGCAGTGCATGTTAAGTTTCTGCGCGAGCGTCAGCGAGAGTCGGAAGGTTTGCTGGGTTCGAGCTTGGTAAGGGGGAGGGAGACTCGGGGAGGATGTACAGCTATTAGTTGGCGGGCATTGCTGACGGCGGCTTCTTGTTTTATCTGATTCATGATGGCGGCTTTGGGGTCGGAGGAGGAGGAGGGGCCGAAGGCCATGTTGTTGTGTATGGAGTCCATGTTTGTGAATTCTTGCGGAGGCGAGGCGGAGGGATATCGGATCAGTTGTGGAACCTGGAACCCAACGTGGAGCTGTAGTCGAGTCTTGGGTAGCTGAAGTATTGAAATTCGATCAGTCCATGGTCACGAGGCTAAGTTTGTGGTCCGAATGGCAATTATTGACTTCGATTGGTCGTTTCAATGATGCAGGCATTTTCATGTCGGCGTGTCGGCCAAACCTTTTCCGAGGCCTGAGACGAGGACAGCTTTCTGCACGCGAGCTGCTCCATATCCGCATAACCGTCAACTGTTGTTTTGAGTCTCTACGTTCAAGGTGGCTTTTGGGGAGGTCTAGCAATACAATCTACTCGTTGTTCATCTGCAGCTTGCCTTGACCTCCGCAATGCGACTGCCATGGCCGGCATCGGTGCTATGGCTTTTAGCAGGATCCTTTGGCGCATATGCCGCTATCCAGGCGGACGAGTTTAGGAGTGTACCCGTGAGTGATTACGAAGTAGACGTTGCTGGATACAAAGCTGATAGATACTTTCAGTTGCGGTCACACAGTATAGCACCAGTCAGTGACCATTGCCAGGAATCGATCCATGTGCTTGACGAGGGAAAGCGGGCGTTTGAGGAGACAACAGGGGCTGACAGGATGTGGGATAGCCATATCTAGATTCAGATATGCAAAGTCGATACTTTGAATATGGGGGAGACACAATAGTACGGACAGATCAGTACAGCTCCCATAACCCTTTTGACAATTTCTGGTTTTAACAGCTTCCACCCAGGTATATACGTCTTACATCAGATCGGCCGTCTCAAGAAGGCTGGCTTTTCTCTCGTTTGCCCCTAACGGCAACAAACTGGGAGGTCAATAATCCGGCCTTCAGCTCCCCAGAAGGCATTGCTAAACCTCTCAATAGATGGAAGTTGAATTTAAGATTAATGGCCGCGGTACCCTCCATGGAGATGGTATGGCAATGTGGCTTACGAAACAACGGGCTAGTCCTGGCACGGTGTTTGGCCATGCCGATTATTTCGAGGGGTTGGGTATCTTCATTGATACGTACAAGAACCAACGCCCCGGCGTTGTATTTCCCTATGTGATGGCAATGGTCGGAAATGCGTCTGTATCATACGACAAGGATCATGACGGCAAGGACAATGAGCTCGCAGGATGTTCGGTACGGCGCTGAATGAATTGGGGGAGGAAATTCAGTATGACCCAGATTACTGATAAAGAACTAGGCACGAGGCCTACGAAACGCAGGTATCGCAACAAAGATGCGAGTAACCTTCATCCAGGATCAGTCACTCAAAGTCGAATTACAATACAAGAATGTGGACGAGTGGACTGAATGCTTTACGACCGGCCCCATCACATTACCAGGAATTTGCTACCTCGGATTCAGCTCCGAAACTGGCGAGCTCAGTGACAACCACGATATAATCTCGGTAACTACGACAAACAGATATGCTACCCGACAATATACGGAGGGCCAGAAGCAAGAAGCAAATAAACCAGGAAGGAATAAAGGCAAGGGATACAGTACGAGTAGTGGTCAACCGAGTGGGAGTGGGGGCTGGAGTTGGTTCTTTCTGAAGATTGTAATATTCCTCATCGTGGTTGTAGGTGGGTACGTTGGGTGGACGATGTACAGGAGTTCGAACAGGTCGTCAAGGTTCTGAAGGAAATGTGAATTGAGCGGTATACTATATTCATTGCTGCATGTGAATTCTCTGACGGAAAAGTTCGCTCGCTTTATCTTCATTTGCTTCCGGGGCTTCACCAATGCTGCCTTGTTTCATGTGGTCCATGGTTGAATTTGATTCACAGCATCCTTCCCTTCTCGAGCTTGTGGGGTATATTACCTTCTGTCTCTTTCCTCAGTAACAGTTCAGATTCCATCAATGTCACAGTTTCACCTGCATCATACCCCTGCGTTTTCGAATTTTTACCAGCCTTTCATAATTCGCAAGTATGGCTTCGCAACAAGCACCTGAGGTCGTTCCCCCAATTCCTTCTGGCCAACCTCAGCCGAAGAATCAGGAAACCGCGACTCACCGGCAACCTTACCAGGCTCTGCCGAGTACCTCCCAATCCCAGGCTCGGTTTGACTCGATATCGATCTTTCCGGATGCTTATAGAGGGACCGACTACCCCAGCAATCCCCGATTCATCTGCATGCTTGAATATAGCGAGTCCATCTTCTCGAAACCCATCAATTACATCACTGTCGAAGCCGCTGCTCGCCAGCTTCAATCCTTTTACGGCCCCGGTAAAACCGTTTCTCGCCGTCGGCGCTCTGCCTTGAGTCGTCTCACGAAATATCTAGGCCGACTTCAAATATCAGGGAGATGGTCTGCGGACGTGATCTTCAAGATCTTCCATGACCTGGACGTCGCTCTTTTTGGGCGTTTACTCTGTCGAAACGTCTCCATGGGTTGGAAGACTGAGGACAGCACTCCTGGAATGAAAACGATACCTGCAGTGACTTATGGTCTGAGTGGTTGGAACAAGGGAAGGGGGCAGAGGGTGCATATTGCTCTCAATGGGAACATTTGTTTATTAGATGCGAGGAGAACGTTGAAGGATGTGGTGGATGTGTTGTTGCATGAGATGATCGTAAGTCTTCCTCTATCTAGACAGATGGGTTTTCCAAGTTTGCTTGTTCCTTGAGCGAGACGTTTTCAGACGCAGAAACTAATGTATATGTGCGCCAGCATGCATATCTTATAATTCTGACTGGTGACGGGAGAGACCATAATGATCCGCACGATGCTGAACACGGAGTCAACTTTAGGAAATGTGTAGACAGCATTAATTGGGCCATCAAAGCTGGAGGCCAGACGTGGATCCGTACTTCTGTGGGGATGGATTGGGCCGGGGCTTGAAATCTGGTAAGCCCCTTCTCCACGTTTCCGGTGGAAGCGCTGATTGGTAGTGTTCAGGTAATGGTCACTAAAGAGTTGGAGGAATGGCAGAATCGAACATTGGAATCGCTAGAGGATTTGCTGAGGATAGCGACTCTTCTAGTAGCTGGTATGGATCCCGTTCTTCTTTTTCACTCGTTTGCCAAACCTGCGATGCAATGAGAAACCGGGAAACCCTGGCCTGGCTGAAGAAGGTCCAAGCTCGTTAGCTCCTAAACGAACGATCTCTGATTTCTGGCGTTTTCTGCGCGCAGCTTGCTAAATACTCAACCCACTACTGATCTTGTCGTTGTCCTACCTTAATCCCATACCGTCTTCTGGTCGCTAGCATACAGCTCAACCCTGCAAGGCGAACGCTGACAAAGGGTTTATGGACGCCCTTGATCTTGGCATCATGGCTTCGCTTGGGATCGGTAGACCGGTTTACTACATACAGCATTGACCTCGACGGATCTAATCTAATGAATCGATGTGGACAGTGTTGCCGGGAATACCGGAGGTAGATGCGAAGTAGAGCTGTTCGGAGGCTTGAAGCCTTACCGGCGGCGGCAAGTCTGAGGTCCTCTTGGCAATACCTTTGCTCCTCTCATCTCTCCTGTCGCTACGTTGGTAGATTTTTCTTTCGGGGTTTTCCCTAGTAAGTCCTCTTCTTGCGTTTTAGGTGCTATCGTATTTGGCCACAGTTTCTGGTCCAGGCCGGGCCACCAATTCTCGCAAACTTCTCTCACTGGCTACTTGGTGATCTCGTCTGAAGACTTACAGCACGAGTGCTCTTTTCAGGCTTTGATGACTTCAGTTCGTTGTCTTACTTTTGACTAAGATATGCTAGTTTCCAACATATTTTCGGCGTTTCTCCATCAATCGAAACCCACATCTTTTTGATCTATAAAAACGTGCCTTTTTCCGCTCAATCCTTTCTCTTCTGATTTATTTCCCCTACACCAAACAAAAGTCTTTGCAAAGCAACCAGCACACCCGCCAAGATGCGCAGCCCAATCCTGTTCCTCTCTATCCTCCTCGCCCTTCTCACCACCGTCATCGCATCTCCACACCCAAACGACCATGACGACGACCACGAAGACAACCACCGTGAACGACACGGCTGCTTAAACGACCACGACGCCAACACGCTCCTCCACCGCTGGATCAGCTTCTTCGAAAAGCTCGACCCTGCCCTCGCCGCCAAGAGCGTCACCGACGACTTCCATCTCTTCTCCGAAAGCACCAACGCTATCACGCCTAACCGACCTCCTCCAGTACGTACATTTCCCCCCCCACCTTTCTCTCCCTCTTTCCATCCCCTCTTTCCATCCCTACCCAACCAACCATATCCCCCAAATAGATCTCAACCCCCCAATACGCCACCAAAGCCACCTTCATCGCCGGCCAAACCGCCAGCACCGCCCAAGGCCCTGCCAAATTCGACGTCGTCGCCACCGACCACGGCTGCGACTCCTTCACCTTCCGCTGGTACTTGCGCATGGACCCCACGCCGATTGCGGGCATCGACTTTGTGTTTGTGCAAAAGGGGTCTTTTCTCATCGAAAAGGCGTACTCGGAGTTTAACAATTTGGTGTTTCTGGGGAACGTGGGGTGTAAGGTTGTTGGGGGCGCGTGTGGGTTGGGGGCGTGTGCGGGGACTTGTCCGAAGTGAGGTGAGGGATTGGAAGGGGGATGGGGTTGGAGGTTGGAGGCTTTGAGGTTTTGGGGGTAATAGGTGTGTGTGTGTGGATGGGCGGGTTTTTGGTGTTAAGGGGTTTGTATATATCTTAATTGGGGGGCTAGTCTAGTCAGTCTGTCAACGGATATTTTTTTCTAAAAGCTACCGTCTACTGCTGCCTTAACAAGTCCTAATAGATGCAGCAAACGCAAGACTTACAGATCGGTGTTGCTTTAGCAGCGGCTCGAAGAAAAAGCCAACTCCTCACAACCCATCTGAATACCCTTGTCTGATTTGGACCATCTC
>JAABUL010001565.1_pt1 | contig 42516 bp, 42 predicted proteins | sample 5559151 | NCBI WGS metagenome assembly JAABUL01 (sample SAMN10711876, study PRJNA513368) | rock metagenome | isolation source: Antarctica rocks | place: Antarctica: Victoria Land, Pudding Butte sud | reverse complement strand
ACGTGCCGCCTGCCGCCTTCGCCCGAGCCTGGCGGCAGGAACACCAAGAGCAGGAGGTAACTAAGCCGCCTTGCTAACCAACCAAAAGACTCACATCGCCTGTGGTACAGACAACGGGGGAAGGTCACTATTCAATCTGGAGGAACCTATACAATCACAAGGAAGTTCACTGGGACATTAGATGCTTCCGGAAAATATACGCAGACAAGCCTGCAAATCGCAAAAAACTGATGAAACTAGGAATAGAAAAATGAGATACTTCAAGATTTGCAGACTGCTGCCTTTTGCATTGCTGTGTACCCTTTCTACATTCGGCTATGCTTATGGAAAAAGTTTGTTGACACAGAAGCCTGGAACTAACCTTGTAGCTATAGGGGCAAGCAGAAACAATAGCCTTCCCCAGGATGTTGCTAAACTCTCTGCAAAAGATTTTGACACCTGGGTTCAGGCACGCGCAGGAGTAATTGGTACTGAGAAACAAAAACCAATAGAATTAGAAACAGTCTTGCTGCGTCGCTTAAGAGCCGACAAATTTACAACAGATGATGCGATTATGCTTGTAGTGGGAATGTGGACTAACTATGATTTAGCTCTTAACGCCACTTCCCTAGGCAAAAACTCGGCGAGTTCATCCAATGAATTTCCAAATACGTTCAAGTTAATTGATCTCTTGCTGCCGCTGACTTATGGACGTCTTATATTATCAGCGAAGCTAGTCCAGCAAAAAGCGGATTTGTATGGTCTCAGCAACAGTTATAGCAATGTTGCTGAAGAATATAGCAAAGCCATAGCGATACTAACACCGTTGCAACTTATTCTGGAAATCCAGCGAATGAAAAGCCTTGTTTCGGCGGCTGACGCACTTTATGCCTTGCACAAAATCCAGCAGTCTGAAAGTTTATATTTGACTGTGTTAAGTGACGATAACTACCCTGTAGTTGAAGACCCAAAATTAGCAACTTCACTTGAAGAACTCTATATCAGCGCAGGTAAAGGGTTAATTAACGTCCGCGGAGGCAATCTTACGGCTTTGCATAGGACTTTTTTCTTCCCTTCGTCCTTGGATGAATTGCAGCCCTACCTGAATGCAGCAATCGCTGATGCAGAGCGCAGATCAGGTAAAAGCAACGTTTCAGGTCACTGATATACGGTGATAGACCCTTGGAGTGTAAATAGAGATAACGCGGTTGAGCACGATTTCAGATAAAGCATCAACTGTCACACGGGCGACCACTCTTCAAAACGTAACTCATGTATCACGGAAAATGAACAGAGCGCAGGTTACCAACCTGCGCTCAATTCTTTGCATACGCCAAACCCGTTTCCAGGGTATAATCACCGGCACACATTGAGGTCAAAAGATTTCCGTTCAAGCCCAGCGAGCTGAGGAGGCTGCATGACGAACATAATTCCCGGCTCGCCGGACACCGTACCTGCCCAAATGGACTACAGCAAGACGCTGAATATCCCCAAGCCCGATGTTGAAAACCCCAATGGCCTGGACACACAATCCCGACAGTATTCCGCAATGTGCGAGCCTGCCTCGGCGTGAGCCGCAGATTTTGGCGTTCCTGCACGAAGGCCCATCGTTTCCAATGGCAACATTCATATTGGGCACGCCTTGAGAGCCTCCAAATAGAAATAAACGTTGATCTTGTCCCCGCACGGACGCCGGGAACCCCGCGCCGCGCAAAGCCGTATTGACAAAACAAAAGTGGGTTGGTATACTTTCCCTGCCTGATTTTATTCATGACTTGATTTTATCTGTGCCGCCCGGCGTCGTGCCCCTATTGTTTGTTGTTGTCGGGTACGGCCTGCGGCGTTCCCGCGACCATTGCTGTTCGTGCAACGCCTCCCCCTCTGCTCCATTGTCGGCCGGCAGAGACGCGTGGAGGCTTTCTGTATTCCCCGCTGATTTTTGTGCTTGTTGCGCTGCTGTTTCCTGCGGCCTTGTTTTCGTTCCGGGTATTTGGGGTAGTTTGTCTGTCAAGTAGCAGGCTGCTTCTTAGGCCCGGCGGAGCGTCCGGCCCGCCCTTTTTGTTTGATTACGTTTTGCTGGGATATTACTAAAGGAGTTCGAGAGTCACTATGTTTAAAGGAATCCAGTTCCTGCTGAATGGCGGTCCGATCATGTGGCCGCTGTTTGCATGCGCCATTATCGCAGTCGCTGTTATGATCGAGCGATTTATCGTCATCAACCGTGCCGGGCACGACAACGAGGAACTGGTGGAGCAGGTGCGCGGCCAGCTTAAGCAGGGACAGGTCAACGAAGCTTTGGCGCTGTGCGAGCAGTCGCCCGGCCCAGTGGGGCAATTGATTGCCGGCGGCATCCGCAACCGCAATCTGGACTCGGACTCCATTGAGCGGGTCATGGAAGAGCTGGCCCTGCGCGAAACGCCAGTGCTGTACAAGCGACTGGGCGTGCTGGACACGATTATCACTATCGCGCCGCTACTGGGCCTGCTGGGAACGGTCACGGGCATGATCCGGTCGTTCCACATTGTCGGTGCGGCGTCGGGGCTGAACAACACGGCGGGCATTTCCGGCGGCGTTGCGGAAGCGCTGATTGCGACTGCGACCGGTCTTGCCATCGCCATCGTTACTTTGATCGGCTACAACTATTTGACCGAACAGGTTAAAGAAGTGATTGCGGAGATGGAGATTCGGGCAACGCAGATTATGAATATCCTTGCCAACCTGCGCAACGGGGAGGGACTTCGCAGTGAAGTTGCAGCGACCCGCGCTTAAAAAAGCGCGTATTGAGATCATCCCGATGATTGATACCATCTTTTTCCTGCTGGTCTTTTTCATGCTGACCAGCCTGCAAACGGTGAAGATGTCGGCCCCAAAAGTGCATCTGCCCGACAGCTCCACCTCCAAGCTGAAGCCGGAAAACAAAGTGGTCGTGACCGTGGACAACCAGGGCAGGTATTACGTGGACAAAGCGCCCGTGGACTTCAGCGGCATCCTGCCCAAATTGCAGGAGGCGGTCGCGCTGAACTCCAATGTCACCGTGGTGCTCAATGCCGATAAAGACGAAGATGTCGGCGAGCTTCTCAAGATCATGGATGTCGCAAAGCAGGCCAATCCCGGCTCCCTGGTCATGGCGACCACGCCGCAGGGCGGGGGAGGCGGGCTATGAGCAAAGGCCGAGTCAATATTCGCCGCGTGGAAATGAAGAAAGCGCGTATTGAGATCATCCCGATGATTGATACCATCTTTTTTCTGCTGGTCTTTTTTCTGATTACCAGCATCACGCAGACCAAAATGAACGGCATGGCGACCAGCCTGCCCAAAGACAGCACGGCGGCATCCAAGCCGCCCGCCAAAGCGGTAATTACCGACGATAAAACGGGCACGCTGTATATCAACACGGACAAAGTGGCGATGGGGCAAATCACGCCGCAATTGCAGGACATGATCAACGCCGACCCCAGCACGATTTTGATTGTGAACGTGGACAAGACGCGCAAGGTGCAGGAAGCAATCAGCATCATGGATGCCGTCAACAAAGTGAACCTGCCGCCCGCCGCCGTCACGCCCGACAACAATGCGCCTGCCGTCATGATCGCCACATCGCCCGTAGATGCCAGCGGCAACGCGTCCACCTCGGCGACCGCAACCACAAGCGCCGCGCCTGCGGCCGGGGGAGGGTAGCACAAAGCCATGCTGAAAGAACAACTGCCTCCCGAAACCGAAGAACTCACCCCGCAAAGCCGAGACGGCAAGCTGGGCGACCGTATCCTCATCTGGTGCTTTCTGGCGTCCATCCTCATCAACCTGGGCTTTGGGCTGTGGCTCAATTACGCCGACATCTACGGCGAAAAGCGTCAAGCCGAAACCAACAAAGTGATGAAAGTCGCTGTTTACAAACCGCCCATCAAGCAAAAGCCGAAACCCAAGCCCAAAGTGATCCCGCCCAAGCCAAAGGTGATCCCGAAGATCGTGCATGTGCAGCCGCGTCCTCAGCCCCGCCCAACGCCCCCGCGTCCGGCCCCGCCGCAGCATTTTACGGTAGGGACACATTCCACCAGCAAAACGGCTATCGTCGTGGAGCCGCCGTCCACGCCGACACCGACGGTCGTGCAGCCCGTGCAGCCGGAAAATACAACAGTCGCCCCAACGCCGCCCGCGCCGCCTCCGCCTCCGCCCGCCCCGGTGTACCATGCGCCGCCTGCCCCGCCCGCCCCGGTGTACCATGCGCCGCCCGCTCCCAAGCCCGCGCCGCCACCGCCACCGCCGCGGCCCAAGAACTACCTGCCAAACGTAGAAAGCCGGGACGCGTCGCTTAATGACAGCAGCATCCAAAGCCCGGACACGAGTGGCATGGACACGTCCTCGTTCACTGGCCCCTGCGTGATTTCGTTTGAAGTGGACGAGAACGGCCGTATTTCCGGGGCACGGATCAAGAAGTCCTCAGGGAACAATGACTTTGACAACAAATGCCGGGATGCGGTTCAGCAAGGGCGCGGCACCCCCGCCGTCCAGGATCATATTCCCTATCGGGCACGCGGCGAGTACACGTTTACCACGAGTTAAACATGTTTGGTGAGGCAAAGACAAGTCGGCTCCCGGTGACGGGGGCCGCTTTTTTGAGTCCCTCGCCCGGAACCTACCCCCGGCGGCAAGCCGCCGTCCCCTCCCTCAAGGGAAGGGTAAGAAAAGATGTCGTCGCGACCGGGTCTGTGTCTTCGTCCGTGCCTCGGTTTCTGTCCAATCTCCGCTCCCCAACCAATCTCCGCTCCCCGGCCTTGCTTCTCTCTTTACCCTTCCCTTGAGGGAGGGGAAAGCGAGCCGTGCGAGCGGGGAAGGGACTCCAAGCACGGGGAAGGGACGCTGACACCGGAGCATTACCCGCCTGCCGAAAAAAAACTTCATGTTTTCTTCATCTCTGTGTTAAATACAAGAAAATCTGTTGTATACTGCCCTAAGTTCTTTGCCAAAACAATTGCCGGTAATCCCAGTTGCCGGTGAAAACCAGGCGTGCCGAGCCACTCCTCGGTGACAAGCAGAGACCAAAGGGACGCTGAAAAATTGCGCCTTTTGTCTGAAACCGGCAGCGCCGCCGCCCCTTATTTATTTCATCGTATCAACGTTCAGAAAGGGAAGAGCATGTCCAAAAAGAAAGCGGCTGCATCACGAAAGGCCGCTTTAACACTGTTTCTTGTTGGCGCAACCAGTGTCATTCCAATCGCCATGTCCCCCCAGGCTGCTTATGCGGCAGCCACAACGGGGACAATTACCGGAACCGTCCGCAACGATTCCGGGCAGCCTGTAGCCAATGTCATCGTTACCGTCAGTCCCGGCGGGCAGCGCGTCCGCACGGACAGCAGCGGCAATTACACCCTCACCGGGCTTGATGTCGGAACCTACACCGTCACCACGCAACTGGTCACGTTCAAGCCGGAATCCGTGCAGGTGTCGGTCACCCAGGACAACACCACGGCGGCGAACTTCACCCTGACCAAGGTGACCATCACCGGACAGCGCCGGGTGACTGTCAACGCTGTACCGCGCACCAACACGCAGACCCAGTATACGATTTCCACCAAGGTCGAGCAGGAAACCAAGTCCCAGCCGAACAACCTGTACCAGTTTCCCGGTCTTGTCTTTGGCCAGCCGGGCATCACGCCGGACGCGAGCGGCTACGTGCATATTCGCGGCTCGGACATCAACCAGGTCGGCTTTGACGTGGATGGCATCCAAATCACCGAGCCGATCACCAACACATTCGCGACAAACCTGGTGACAGTCGGCCTCAAAAGCGCCAACCTGTATACGGGCGGTGCGGATGCCTCCTATGGCAACGCGACCGGCGGCTTTATCAACGAAGTCACCAACAACGGGCGTGACCTGCGCGGCGGCGTGACCGAGTTCACCCTAGGCCCCGGCCACGGCTGGAACTACAACGGCACCAACACGCAGTATGGCAACGTGACCCCGAACGGCAAGTTTGACTACTACGCGAGCACCATTGCATTCAAGAACGGCTTCCCCAGCGGCCTGAACGGCCTGCAAAAGCTCAATGCGTCTTTTGACGGTATTCTGAAGGCCAACTACTACGCCGACCCGAACAACACATTTACGCTGTACTACAACCAGGGCTTTGAGCAGTACGACAACTACCAGAACCCAGCCGACCTGACCACGCAGAAGTACAAATTTAACGAGCATATCGGCTCGACGGAAGACATCGGCTTCTCGCAAGACCATGATGACCAGGGATACAACCTCTCGTATGTCTCGTACAAGCATAATTTTGATCCCAAATCATTTTTAACGTATCGCTTGTTCCGCCTGCGCAGCGAAGTGACGTTTCATGGCGAAAGCTTGAGCGGATTTTACCAAAATCGGCATTCAGATCAGGTTGGCAATCAGATTGACTACTCAAATTTGATCAAACCGAATGACACTCTGCGTGTCGGCTTCGTCATTGACCCTTCCACCACCAAGTACCGGACCATACAAAGCCTCAATCCCGGCTCTGTTTTGCAGCCGCTGGCTGTTCAGGGCAAGTTCGGCTACATTGACCGCATCAGCCGCGTTTCCCCGACCCAATTCGCCGCTTACCTGACGAACCAGTTCCGCACTCCCGGCGACAAGATTACCATTGACACCGGTGTTCGCTTTGCTCAGGACCATTATGGACTGAAGCAGTTCAACTCGTTCACCAAGCATTACGTGGATCCCCGGTTAGGCATCAACTACTCGCCTGACCGCACACTGGTATTTCGCTCTTCTCTGGCAGAGTCGTCGCAGTTTGCCGACACGCGCTTGATTGAAACACTGTTCCCGGAAAACACCGCTTCGGGCGTCGGCACATTTACATCGCTCAACCCCGGCAACCCGGCGGACTTTGTTGGACTGGACCCAAACAAACTGACAAGCGCACAGCGCAGCACGCAGTATGGTCGTATGTTGTCTCGCTACCGGCAGGTCAATCAGCTTGGCCCACAGCACGCGCACAACTTCGACCTAGGCCTGCAAAAATCATTCAGCCTGGGCGCGCCTGTCATCGGCGGCGACTATGCCGTGTCGCTGACAGGCTACCGCCATCAGCAGTATGACTTGATTCAGCTCAACCGTCTGTTTTTTGTTAGTCCTGCCACCGGATCGCTGTTCGGTCAGCGTACTTATGATACCAGCGGTAAAGGGCATGCCAGCGGGCTGGAGTTCCAGCTCAGCAAGCGGGCACGCAATCCTAATGACTTCAACGGTTTCATTACCTACACCAATCAGGTGGCGAAGGCGACCGCTAGTCAGTTCGATACCGGCTACAACCCATATTTCGCGGCCACATTTGCCGGTTTAGGGCCTACACTGGGCCTGAACGATGCACAGTTCCGCAATTTGAACAACCAGGCGTATGCAACAAGCTACGATCAGCGGCACACCGTCGCCGTAGTCGCTGATAAGCGCATCAACAAGTTCTTTGAGGAGTCAGCGGTGCTGGATGCGGGCAGCGGTTTCCCATTTTCGGTGGCGGCTGGCGGCGGGGTTGACCCGCAGCGTTCCTCTCAAGGCTTCGGGCAGGCGACCTTCGGCGAAGTGCCGATCCTGCTTCCCGACCAAAAAACGATTGCACCGCTCAACCCAGTCGTCGGTCGTTCGGGCTGGCACTATAAAATCAGCCTTAACTCAAGCTTCATCCTGACGCCGGACACTTCGCTGTTTGTAAACGTGGACAATGTTTTCGATAAGAAAACTGTTGTCAGCTACGCTACGTCAGATGCTGCTGGCAACCCTTACTACATCCAGCCGACGGCAGAATACCCGCAAGGGCGGGCATATTATGGTCCCAGCACCATTCTGACCCCGGTCTTCTTCACGGTAGGGTTCCGCCACAAGTTCTAAAGCAGCTAAGGCATGGAGGAATGCACCTAGTGCATTCCTCCGTTTTCTTGGAATGCTTTAGAACCTCAAGATTACGCATTACTTTAAGATTATCAATTGCTTGTAAGAATAGGAAAGGACTACGCAAAGTTCATGCAGATGAAACACAAACCAATTTGGAGAGCGGCATTCGCGGCGACAAGCCTTGCCTGCGTGGCGATGCTAAGCGGTTGCGGCGGTGCAAGTAACGGCACGCCTCTACTACCTACGCTTCTCAGCGGCCCTGCCGTCAATGGCTTATCGGCCAACGATATTATCAACAATCAAGGTACGCTCATTGAACTCAGCGGCTTGGCTTCCCCTGATGCTAAGATCGCCTACCTGACTGGCCCAACTGCGTCTACCGCGAAGCCATCATCCGTTGTCGCGAACGCCTTTGGCGGCACAATCCCGCTGGGGTTTGCCCCGGACGGCAGCTTTGGGGTGTCCGGCAACAACATCGGCACGGCGGCTGCACCGGGTGCAAGCGTCATCTTCGGCGCGAACATCAGCGGAGGAAACAACACGACCGCTCCGATCCCCATCAATCCGAGCAGCGTTGTGCTGACATCCCCGGAAGTGCCCGGCTTCTCGCAGCCGCTGAAGTTCACCACGTCCAACAAGCAAACCGGTCCGCTGGTCGCCGCCCAATACACAACGGGAGCGTTTCCGCTGCCGTTTACCACAACCGGGCTGCATAGTCTGCGTGTAGCTGTAAGTGATGCATCAAGCCAAAGCAGCACCACCGACTTTGACACCGTGGTTGTCGCCAGCACCGACGCCGCAGTATACGCCCAAATTACAAACGCCAAAGGAGTTCCACTGCCAGGGGCGACCGCGACTATTACAGGGCAGATTAATCCCGCTGCTCCGGCTATCCAGCAAGCAACAGCGGATGGCAATGGAGTTGTGATTTTGTTTGCAACACCTGGCACCTCCGATAAAGATATGAACACGAATACAATTACTGTGACGGCACCTAAGCACACTTTTGCGGATACTCCCGTTGCGCTGACGGCAGGCACTGCTCTTACCAGAGTAGCCGCGCCGACAAAAGATGACCCAAAGGCTGTTGCTCCAATAGCAATTGCTGCAAACGAATAAAAACGAGTTTCGATTTTTCTCAGCCCCGGCTAATTGCCGGGGCTTTTTTTGTCACTTGCTGCTTGCGACATTGTTGACTTACAAACAATAGAAAATAAACAGCAAATAATATTTGCTTGCTGTTCATAATATAGTAGACATTATATGTTTCGCATGGTATACTCTTGCTGTACCCGGACATCTGTTCGGTGCCACCAGCGGCCAGGGTCGCTGGTTTGCCAGACCATTAGGAGGTCAACTATGGCAAAATTCACTTCTCACATCGTCACCGGGGCAAGTGGCTCCGTGGGCGGCACAACCTACGCGAAAAACCGCAACGGCATGTATCTGCGCGCCAAAACCGCCCCGACGCAGCCGCGCACGGCGGCGCAGGACACTGTACGCGCGAGCTTCGCGGGCAGCGCGCAGGCCTGGCGTGGCCTTTCGGAAACGCAGAGGGCCGGATGGCATGCCCTCGGCGCGCAGGTGACCACGACCGATGGCCTAGGGCAATCCTCCACGCTGACCGGATCGCAAATGCATCTGGCGCTGAACGGCGTCCTCGCGACCACAGGGGCAGCACCGATCTCGGATGCGCCTTCGCAGCCCGAAATCCTTGCGGCGCTGCCGACAGTCACGCTGGAGGCCGCCCGCGCGGGCACGGCAGCCGGCGCGTTCAGCTTGTTTGTTCGCTCGGCGGCGTATGCGGGCAAAGTGCAGGTCTATGCGACACCGGCGGTTTCTGCGGGGCGCAACTACTTCGGCAAAGCCAGTTTTCGGCTGCTGGAAGTGGTAGACGGCCTGCTCAACGGCGGCACGGCGCTGACAGACGCTTATATCGCCAAGTACGGCACTCCGGTGCTGGGAGCGAAGATTGCCGTGAAGCTGGTTCCCGTCTCGCCCAGCGGCTTCAAAGGAGCCAAGTACCATGCGACGGCGATTGTCTCAGTCGGCTCGTAGCAGGGTGAGCGTTGGCCGCTAAAACAAACCCCGCCCTGGTTCTTTACAAAGAACGAGGGCGGGACAAAAAGCCGCAGAACGTCGGCGCAGGGCGCCGAAACGCTGCATGGCTTGCTGAAGATCAGGTGGGTTTTCATGCCCCGATGTGTTTTAGAGGCAGGGCAGCTCCTGCCTCCGCCCAGCAGTTTGCTGGAGATGGAAGAGTGGTTCGGGCACCCGTTTACAGACCCCGAGTTTGAAGAAAAGCACATCACCCGTATCCCGGTGACGATTGCCGGAGGCAAAGCCGTTACCATCGCGTGCCATGTCGCCGTAGCCGCACGCATGGCGCGCGTCTTTCAGCGTCTCAAGGCAGAAAAGGCGCTGGATATGATTAAAACCTATGACGGATGCTTTAACATTCGCAAGGTGCGCGGCGGCAATCGCCCCAGCCTGCATGCCTGGGGCCTGGCGATTGATCTGAACGCCGGGCAACTGCCATTGGGATCAATGCAGCGTCAGAACCCTGTTCTGGTGCGGGCATGGGCGGCGGAAGGGTTCTTCAGCGGGGCAAAGTTCCATCGTCCCGACCCGATGCACTTCCAATACTCTGCGAATGCAATGTAAAAACAGGCCGTAACACCACCACAGGCTTCCGTCAGCCGCTTGCAGAGCAAGCGGCCAGGGACAGGGAGCCATGCTTCTTTTCAAGGAGCACGCCCATGACAATCAAATGGATCACAATGCTGGCGGCGCTCGCCGGCCTGCACCTGCTGCAAGCCACGCCCGTGCGGGCAGTGCGCCCCAACCCGCTTCTTACGCCGGGAACAGCAAGCGCGGCAGGCGCGGCGGATGTCTGCCGCCCTGGGTTTGCCCAGCAAATGCGCGCTGTGCCGGAATCAATCAAGCGTCAGATTTACAGCGAATACAACGTCGTCCCCCAGCGCGGAGAGCGGTTTGAGATTGACCATCTTATCCCGCTGGAGCTGGGCGGCGCAAACGACCGGCACAACTTATGGCCGCAGCCGTTTGCCGGAACCTGGACGGCAGGGCAGAAAGACCGGCTGGAAAACGCCCTGCACCGCGATATCTGCCACGGACGAGAGCCGCTGGAACAGGCGCAGGAAGACATCAAACAGGACTGGATCGGCGCGTACATCCGCCGGTTTGGGCCGCAGGAGGGTGCTGCCAATGGTGATTAACATGGAAACATTGCTGGTGGCCTCGCTGATTGGCAACATCGTGACCGAAGTGACCAAAGTAATCTTCCAAAGGCCCACCGATGATGCCAAGATCGACGCGCTGCACAAGGCCCTCAACGATGCGCTCAGCCAGCTTCGTCAGTTTGTCAAATAAAAGTAACTGCATGGCAAGAGTATCGGCAGGTCAAGGCTTTTTCCACAGCGTGTGCCTAGAAAAACAAAGAACCTCCCTCCCCAGCGAAGCGGGGAGGGAGGTTCCCAGAAGCACAACAGCATAAGCGCAATAGCACAACACCATAGTAACACCATAGCAATCGCAGGATAAACTGACCGGGCACAAGAACATTCACGCGGGGAGACGCAGCACGCCTGCGGCTCCCTTTATTTGCCTCTGGTATACTAAAGCATCTTATCAAAACATCTTAATCAGGGATGAGGCCAACAATGACCGTAGTCTTAAGCGGGCAAGGACTGGCGAAAGCCTATCACAGCCGACCGCTGTTTCAGAATATCTCGCTCGGAATTGACGACACGGCGCGTATTGGCCTGATTGGGCCGAATGGCTCGGGCAAGTCAACGCTGCTCAAGATTTTAGCGGGCCTGGAAACGCCGGATAGCGGCGGGGTCTCGCTGCGACGCAGCATTCGGCTGGCATATGTGGCGCAGGAAGAAAACTTTCCCACCGGAGCGACCGTGCAGGACGTGCTGATGCAAAGCATCGCGCCGGAGCCTTTGGACGACGCGGCACGGGAAGTGCGCATTGCCGTGACCCTGGCGCGGGCCGGGTTTGCCGAGGCCGGGCAGCGGGCGGATGCGCTGTCCGGCGGTTGGAAAAAGCGACTCGCGATTGCCGCCGCCCTGGCGCAGCAGCCCGATGTACTGATGCTCGACGAACCCACAAACCACCTGGACCTGGAAGGCGTCCTGTGGCTGGAAGACCTGCTGCGCACCGCGGCATTTGCGTATGTTGTCGTCACCCACGACCGCAGCTTTCTAGAGAACGTGACCGCGCGGATGATTGAGCTGAACCCAATCTACGCCGAAGGCTACCTCAGCGTGGAAGGCAAATACAGCGACTTCGCAGAGCGCCGCGCCGAATACCTGAGCGCGCAGGCCACGCAGGAAGCGACCCTGGTAACACAGGTAAAGCGCGAAGTCGCCTGGCTTCAGCGCGGGCCGCAGGCGCGCACAACCAAAGCGCAAAGCCGCATCCAGGGCGCCGAACGCATGATGGAAGAGCTGGGCGAAGTGAAGTTTCGCAACGCGCAGACCAAAAGCGCCGGGATCGAGTTTCAATCGTCGGGACGGCAGACGCGCGAACTGCTGGCGGCCAAAGACATTGGGAAAACATTAGGCGGGCGCGCGCTCTTTACGCACGTAGACCTCACACTGCGCCCCGGCCTGCGCCTGGGACTGCTCGGGCCGAACGGCAGCGGCAAAACAACGCTGCTGCGCCTCTTAACCGGAGAACTGCCGCCCGATACAGGCACAATCAAGCGCGCGGACGGCCTGCGCATCGTCTTCTTTGACCAGAACCGCACGCGCCTGGACAAAACGCAGACCTTGCGGGATGCGCTGTCGGCCAACGGCGAAACGGTTACTTATCGCAGCAGCACGATGCATGTGTCGGCATGGGCCAGACGTTTCCTCTTCTCCAGCGAGCAGCTCAATATGCCCCTTGACCGGTTTTCAGGCGGCGAGCAGGCCCGCGTGCTGATTGCGCAACTGATGCTGGAGCCTGCCGACCTGCTGATTTTAGACGAACCGACCAACGACCTGGACATCCCCGCATTGGAAGTCCTGGAGGAAAGCCTGACCGGTTTCCCCGGCGCACTGGTGCTGGTGACCCATGACCGCTATCTGCTGGAGAGGGTTTCCACCCAAATCCTCGCACTGGATGCGCAGGGGCACGCCGGCTTTTATGCAGACTTTGCGCAGTGGGAGACCCACCAAAAGCCTCCTGCCGCCCCGCCCGCCACGAGGCCCACTGCTCCGCCGCCCGTGTCCCGCGCAGTCAGCCGCCTGACTTCGTCCGAGCGCAAAGAGCTGTCGCAGATGGAAGCAAAGATCGGCGAGGCCGAACAAGCCGTCGCGCGCCTGGAACGCCAATTGGAAGACCCCGCCGTGGCTTCGGACGCCGCACGGCTGCAAGAGTGCTGGAATGCTCTGCCTGCGGCCAAAGAGCAGGTGCTCGCCCTGTACGCGCGCTGGGAAGAACTGGAAGGACGCCGCTGAGCAAGGAACAAATGCGCCCAGACCAGTGTTTGAGGGGTAACATCTTGCAAGGAGAGTGTCAGTTATGAGCGAAGTCAAAACCGGAGCAGGCCAAGTCACGTCGGCCAACTTTGACCAGGAAGTATTGCAGTCGGAAGTCCCCGTGCTCGTGGACTTCATGGCGCATTGGTGCGGCCCCTGCCGGGTGGTCGGGCCGGAAGTAGACGCGGTTGCGTCGCAAATGGAAGGGCAGGCCAAAGTGTTCAAGCTGGACACCGACCTGGAGCCGGAGCTGGAGGCGCGCTACGGCGTCCGCAGCATCCCCACGCTGTTGATCTTCAAGAACGGCGAAGTGGTGGAAACACTGCACGGCGCGCAGCCCCGCAAAGTACTGGCCGCCCATCTGCAAGCGCATCTCTAAATACTAAGAAAGAAGAAACACAATGGCAACACGAACGGCGGACGCTGTCTGGAACGGCGGCCTCAAAGACGGCAGCGGAACAATGACCCTGGGAAGCGGCGCATTTGAAGGGGTGTATTCCTTCAAGTCCCGCATGGAAGAAGGCACGGGAACCAACCCCGAAGAGCTGATTGGGGCCGCGCACGCAGGGTGCTATTCCATGCAGCTTTCCGCAATGCTGGCGGCGGCGGGTCATCCCCCCAAGCAGGTTCACACCACGGCCAAAGTGCATTTTGCTCCCTCCGGCGGCGGCTTCGCCATTACCGGCATTGATCTGACCACCGAAGCGGACGTGCCCGGCATGGACGACGCGGCATTTCAGCAGCAGGCAGAAGGTGCCAAGACAAACTGCCCTGTTTCCAAAGCGCTGGCCGCAACGCCGATCACGCTTCAGGCAACGCTCAAGCAATAATATAATTTCTATTCGGCGCAGGGAGAACACAATGGCGACGCGACAAATCGAACGCGGGCACTGGAAACAGTTTTTAGAAGACTTCAGCCGCAGCCATGAGGGAAGGCTGGTCACCGTGAAGGCATTCGGCCCAGGCACCGGCGACCATCACGAAGCGCGGCAACTGCCGTTCGCGGGCTTTGAAGCCGAGACCGAAGGGGCAGGCCATATTATCGTCATGCTGGGCACTGAAAAAAGCGATCATGTCTCGCACTCCGTCAGCGCTCCGGTGCAGGTCTGGCATAAATCCGGCCCGGATGAGCCGGATGAGGTTGTAGAGCTGCGCTCAGACGATGGCGTTGCTCTTCTCATTAAGTTCGCGCCTCAAAGTTAAAGGCGTTTTAAGCGCGTATGCAACGCCTGCGGCACGCCGTTCCCGCATGGGCAAGAGGCGCTCCCGCCCAAACTATGACAAAAAGCTTGATATGAGTACACTGCTCTTAACAGCGGCACAAGGAGAATGGCAATGACGGCAGCATGCACCCACCTCAATCAGATTCAAGACGTGACGCCACGGACGCCCCAGGGCTGCGAGGAATGTTTGGCGTTGGGCGACGACTGGGTTCACCTCAGGCTTTGCCTGGAATGCGGGCATGTCGGGTGCTGCGACTCGTCCAAAAACAAGCACGCCACCAAGCATTTTCACGCCACCGAGCATGCCATTATGCAGTCATTCCAGCCCGGCGAAGACTGGCGCTGGTGTTATGTGGATGAGATGCAGGTGTAGGCAAAGAAGCCCGGCAGGACGCAAAACAGCCCGGCTTTCAGAGAAAGCCGGGCTGCCTGGTAAATCGCGGGCAGGAAGAGTTACTTTTTAACCAGCTTGAGCGCCACCGAGTTCATGCAGTAGCGCAGGCCGGTCGGCTTGGGGCCATCGTTGAAGACATGGCCGAGGTGCGCCCCGCAGCGGCTGCAGATGACTTCGGAGCGGCTGAAGCCCAGGCTGTCATCGTCCTGCGTAATCACGCTGCCAGCGCTGATGGGCGTCCAAAAGCTCGGCCACCCTGTTCCCGAATCAAACTTTGTGGCGGACGAGAACAACAGCTGCCCGCACGAGGCGCACACATAAGTCCCCGCTTCATGCGACTCGGCATATTTGCCGGAAAACGCGGCTTCCGTCCCCTTTTGGCGCATGACATTATATTCTTCCGGGGTGAGAACGCGTCGCCACTGGGCATCGGTCTTGGTCACGGCAAACTTGTGCGGCGTGGCGGGATGGGCATGATGGGGCGCTGCCGCTCCGTAAGCGATGCCAAGGATGCCGGTCAGCCCGGCGGCGATCAGCGCTCTGCGCGTCATTAAAGTGTTCATAGCTACTTATACACACAAAGTCCCTCAGTCGTTCCATTCAAGTCCCTCCGCTGTTCTATTGGGGTAATCTGCCGCGCCAAAGTTTCCGATAATCGGAATGCAAGTAGCAACCAACCCCCGGCTCCTCCCTCAAGGGGGTTGGTTCCTAAGGCCGGGGGGCCGCAGCGCCCGCACGGATGCCCTGGAGCTGGGCACGGCGCAGGCGCAGGCGTCCCTGGAGCAGGCCATGCTGCTGGGCGGCAATCAAGGCGGGCGCAAAGTTTAGGGGACGCAGCGCTGCCTGACGCAACGCTTTCAGCGCGAACGGCAGCGCTTTGCGGGCACGAGCGGCATGCAAACGCTGGGCGGCAGACTTCGCCCCGGCAAACGGGGGGCGCGGCTTCGGCGCGGACAGCGGCAGAACGGCGACAGGCGGCGGCAAAACTTTGAGAGGGCCAGGCTTGGGCAGAGGCTGTGCTGGAAGGGGCGCGGGAGCCGCCGCCGGCAGGGCTGCCTGCGGCAAAACGCGCATCGGTTGTTTCGGCTTTGCAGGCGGCACAGGGCTGGGAGGCAAGGCTTCGGCAAGGCCGCTTTTTTTAAGAACGGACACTTCGCTTGCCAGGCAGGCCAGGTAGCGGTTGTCGGCGGCAAGCGCCTCGGCATGGGCGCGCGCGGCCAGGCTCATTTGGCCGCTGCGCGTCATCTCCTGCGCCGAACGCCGCGCCAGCCGCGCCTGCTGATGGTAGAGCGCAGCGGCGTGTCCATACAAGACCTGCGCCCTGTCAAACTGCCGCGCCCGCGCCTGCCGGGTCGCTTCTCGCTCGGAGGCCTGCGCCAGGCGGTGCAGGGACAGGCGCTGCGCTTCCATTCGTGCCGTTTTTTGCTGCCGGGGGCTTAAAGGCGGCGCGGCAGCAGGGGCGACGCCCGGCGCGGGCGGCAGGGTGGGGGATACGGGCGCAGGCAGTGGCAGCAGAGGACCGGCTTTGACGGGTGCGCTGAGCGTGCCGACAAGGCCAAGCAGCACAGCAAAAACGTGGCAGGGTCTGCTCATAGCAAGTCTTTGCCTTTCGTCATTAGTAAATTGCACGGCGTCGCTATTTTAAATTGCATGATGGCTGATGCCCTGTCAAGTCATGCCCTCACCCAGAGCATGCTATAATAACGCAGCAGTTTGGAATATCCAGGCCGCCGGATGGGAATGCGCGGCACGTTTTGAAAAGAACTTCAGGGTTATGGGTGACAGCCGCCGTGGCGGCACTGGCAGTGATGGGATGGGTGCGCGCGCCGGGCGAGGGGCATGCGTCCCGTCCGCAGGCCCGGCACTTGCAGATGGGCAAAGGAGAAGCCTACCCCTATCAAAGCGGGGGCTTCACGCGCTTTGTGTCGGACTCGTACCGCGAGGCCGATGGCGGTCAGACCGCCGACTTTTACGCATGGATGGACAAGGCCTGCCTGCAAAGCAATCTGTGCGCACCCGGCAGTGGCCAGATGCTTGCCATGATTGATGCCCGGCGCGATGCCCTGGGTGCCATTGCCAGCCCCAAGCAGCGTGCGCAGGCGGAAATGGCCCTGGCCGCGACCCTGCACCACTGGATCAAAAGCAGCATGCCAATCTTTAGTTTGCAGGAAGGGTTTGAGTTTTCCAATGTCGCCAAGCATCGGGAGCGTCAATGCCTTTTGCAGTCTGTCCTGCTGGCATCGCTTCTGCAGGAAGCCGACATAGACGCCGGCGTTGTCATGGTCAACAAAAACGCCGGGGGGCAGACTTCCAACAACGGCCACTGCGTTGCGCTGCTCAAGCTGTCCGACGGGACGGATGTTCTGGTGGATGCCTCCGACCGGCAGCCGTTTGTGCGCCATCAGGGCCTGTTCGCCAAAGACGCCGTGCTGAAAAACTATCGCTACGTGGAGCCGGTCTTCCAGGGCGACACTCCCATTATCGTTTCCTATCAATCCCCAGACCATGCCGTCAAGATCCCAGACCGTCCCCTCCGCCCCTTAGACACCGATTTTTTGCGCTCACAGTTTGACTTTTACCGGGGCGAGCGCACATCCGGCGGCCTGCTGGATGCCCATCCCACCGACAACGGCCTGGCCCGAGAAGCGCACTATCTGCGCTCCAGCGTTCATGCCTGCCCGCAGAACCCCCTGCCTGTCTACATGCTGGGACGCGTGGAATGGCGGCGCACCCACACAGGCGAGGCGCGGCGCCAGCTTTCCCGCGCGGCTCGTTTGTACCAGGAAGCAGGATGGGTGCCCAGCGGCCTGCGCGCGGCCCAGCATGATGCCCACATGGCCTTCAGCGCGCCCAGCCCCAGCCCTGCCTGAGCGTCTCAGCCCGCCATGCGCTATTCGTAATCTGCCGTGCGCTGTTCGTAATCTGCCGTGCGTTTTTTGTAATCCTCCGGCGTGAGCGAAAACAGCAGAGTGTCCCGAAGCCAGCCGTTCTGGTCGCGGGCATCATTGCGCAACGTCGCCTCATGAATAAACCCCAGGCGGCGTGCCACTGCCGCGCTGCGCCGGTTTTCTTTGTCGCACCGGATCACCACGCGCTGTGCGTCTAGAGCGCTGAAGGCAAGGCGGCACAGCAGCCCGGCCGCTTCAGTCATGTAGCCTCGCCCCTCGGCGGAGCGTCGCAGCCAGTAGCCGATCTCAAACGACGGCACTTCCCAGCAGCAGCGATGCAGGCCACTGCCTCCCAGCAGCCGCTTTGCGCTGTGATCCCAAATCCCTACGGTCAAATCTTCACGGCTCATCCAGCGGTTGTGCATGCGCCGTGCGGTTTCTTCCGAGGCGGCCCTGTCGGTATGTTTATCCACCCACGGAAGCCAGCGGCGCAGATGGTCGCGATCTTCGTCCACCGCCTCAAAAAGCGCCGTGCCATCGCCCGCCTGGTAAGGCCGCACAAGCAGGCGCGGGCTGACCATCTGTGTGGGCAGCGGACGCTGGACAGGCAGCAGGTTTGTCGGCATAATCCATTCCGGTGGTGCAAAAAAGAGCGGCGCGCTGCCGATATTCGAGCACATCAGGCAACAAAAAAACGGTTCCTGCCCGCCGTCTGGCAAGCACAAACCGTTTTCTCATAAAAGGCACTCTCGTAACATAGGTGAAAAAAGTAGCGGCGCGCAGATTCGAACTGCGGACATTTCGGGTATGAACCGAACGCTCTAACCAACTGAGCTACGCCGCCATGCTATTTTGCTAATGTACCCCAGTCCAGGGCAGCCAGTCAAGCCGTCCTCTGCGGGGATGTTGACACAATTCTGATCGAAAAAGACCCCAATCCAATGCGCGTCTGCCTTCATTATACCCCAGTGTGGCCTAAATATGGGTATGAACACCCACTCATAGCTGCCATATCCCAGTGAGGCGGCTTCGGTCAGGTGCCTTCCCTTGCCGCCAGCCATTGCGCCACCTGCCCTATATGATAACCGTCATGGATGCCGACAAATGCCGCTTGTTCCACTAGCATCAACGGGCGGTCACTCATCAATCTCACCCACTGCCACTCGTCCTCCGCCAGGCTGCGGAGAGCCTTCAACAATACTGTCCGCCGCTCTCTAAACCGGGTGAGGCTGACGTTGGCGTCGCTGTGGGCGTAATCGTTTTTCGCGGCCAAGACAGCGGGGTCTGCCGGCGTTAGCACAGGCGACGCTTTACTTCGGGCGCGGGCACTGCGATGGAGCCAGACCACAGTATTACCCGCGAGGTGCGCTTCTGCGGTGCCGTCTAAGTGCGCTCCTAAAGCCCCTACGTTTACGCAGAGGAAGTAATCACTTGGGCCGAGATCCCCTCCCACAGCCTGTTGGGGGCACTGCTCCACCAAAGCCAATATCATTCCTCCCCCTGATTCTTGTGTCACGCGTTGAGTCACGCGCGTGACTCAACGCGTGACTCAGCGTGACTCAAGGAGGGGGGGTCGTGACTCAAGGGCCGGTTTTAGAAAAGAGAGTCACGCCTTGAGTCACGCATTGGCCCTTGAGTCACGCGTTGAGTCACCCCCCGTGACTCAACGCATGACTCAGTGAATAGGTGGTTTTTGGCGCTTGTCGGTGCTGTTCTTACCGTGAAAGTCGCCAAGAAATCGCCCAAAACGCGCAGTTCGCACACTGCCTCAGTCCTTGAGTCACGCCTTGAGTCACTGTGTCACCCCTCTACTACTACTACTAATTAAGAATCTTCTTAGATAGGGGTATAAGACTCTGAGCCGAGACGAGGCAAAGAAACGAAACGCTTTTCAAGTCGCCATGCAGACAAAGATTCTGGAACTGGATAATTTTCGCAACTATGCGTCCCTGCGCATTGAACCGATTGGGGGACTCAACATCTTTGCCGGACGCAATGCACAGGGCAAGAGCAATCTGCTGGAAAGCCTGTACATACTCGCCACTTCCAAGTCTACCCGCGCCGCCAAAGACGCCGAGATGATCCGCTTTGACCAGCCATCGGCACGCATCAAAGCCGAAGTCGTCCGCGACAAAGCCCCCGACCTAGACATTGAATTGCTGCTCTCGCACACCGAAAAAAAAGCCGCCCGCATCAACGGCCTGCGCCACACCCGGCTTTCCGAAGTGATTGGGCAGGTGAACGCCGTCCTGTTTGACAGCGGCGACCTGGAAATAATAAGAGGCGAACCGTCCGTGCGCCGCCGCTTTTTAGACCTGGAGATTGCCCAAACATCACCTCGCTACGTGCATGCTCTCGGTGCATACCGCAAAGCCCTGGAGCAGCGCAACCGCCTGCTGCGCGATGCCCGCGACGGACGCATGACCCCCGATGCGCGCGGGTCGCTGTTTGCCTGGAACGAGCAGCTCGCCCAGCACGGCGCGCGCCTGATTGAACGCCGCCGCCTCTTTCTGGAACGTTTGGCCGCGATTGCGGAAGATGTTCATCAAACCCTCAGCGACAAGCGCGACCATCTGCGCATCGTCTACCAGCCGTCGTTCCCTTTAGATGACATCTCGGACGCCGACGCCATTCAAGCCCGCTTCCTGCAAGCATTGGAAATGGTTGCGCAGGACGAGCTGATGCGCGGCACCACCCTGCGCGGCCCCCAGCGCGACGACGTGAGCTTCACAGTCAACGGCCAGGACTGCCGCGCGTTCGGCTCGCAGGGCCAGCAGCGCACCGTGGCCCTGTCCCTGAAGCTTGCCGAGCGGCAATTAATTGAAGAGCTGGTGGGCGAGCCGCCCCTGCTTTTGCTCGACGACGTTTTGTCCGACCTCGACGACGCCCGCCGCCGCCTGTTGTTCGACCTGACTGCGCAGGCCGGGTCGCAGACGTTTTTAAGCTGCACCAACCTGCGCGCCTTTTCCAAAGGAGTGTTAGAGCGCGCCGCCGTCTACGACGTCAATGCAGGAACTGTGACACGCCAGGAGTAAAGAAGCCCCAGCGCGTCAAGTTTGGGGGGCGGGGGGCCACTCCTGCACCCCAAACTTGACAAACAGAGGCCGCCCAGCCATTCCCTCATTTTCAACATTCCAAAAAGGAACAACACACATGCTGACACCGCAGCAGCGCGACGAGTTCATCCATCAAGGGTTCATTGTCATCAAAAACGCCTTCCCGCGCGAGGATTCCCTCGCCTGGGTGCGCGACGAATGCGCCCATGTCGGCTACGATGTGGACGACCCGCAGACCTGGGCCAAAGAATACCTGCGCGTCCCGACCCAGCGCCAGGAAACCCTTCAAGACTATTCGCCCGCCGCCTGGGAAGCATCCCTCGCCCTGCTCGGCGGCCTGGGCCGCCTGGAAAACATCCCGCAAATCCATCTGTTCGCCATGAACTTCCGGCAGGGGGCCGACCGTTCCTACCAGCCGCCGTCGGCCCAGTCCCCCGGCTGGCATAAAGACGGCTGGATGTTCCGGCACTTCTTAGACAGCGCCGACCAGGGCCTGCTCGGCATCCCGCTTTTCACCGACGTATTGCCCCAGGGCGGCGGCACCTTTGTCGCCGCCGACTCTGTGCCCGCCATGGCCCGTTATCTTGCCGCGCACCCCGAAGGCATCCTGCCGGATGAGTTTGACCTGCCCGCCATCCTCGCCGAGTGCCACGACTTTCGCGAACTGACCGGCGAAGCGGGCGACTTCTTTCTCATCCATCCCTTTCTGCTGCATGCCGTCTCGCAAAACAGTCTTTGTCGCCCGCGCGCCATCACCAACATGCTGTTTATCCTGCGCGAACCCATGAACTTCCACCGCACCGACGGCTCCGCCTACTCCCCCGTGGAGGCCGCCGTGCTGCATGGCCTGGGCGTGGACCACTATGATTTCCAGCCCACCGCCCCGCGCTTCCGCACCCCCGACGGCGGCCCGATCAACCCGGCTTTGCGCTGACACAGCCGCGATGCAAAGGGGTCTTTTAGGCGCAGCAAGGGCGTTTCTACGGCATACCAACGACGGAACAAATCGTTCCGTCGTCGGTATGCGCTGGCAACAAGTGGGGAACGCCTATGCAACGCCTTTGCAAGAGTCCCTTCCCCGCTCGCCCCGAGGTATACTCAAGCCCGACATAAGCCGCAAACCCAATTCCTATGAGCCGCAAACCCAAATCACTCGCCTCCGCATCTGCCGGGGTGCAGGCTGTCCTCAAGTCTACTGAGCTTTGGCAGGCCCTGCGCCCCCACATGGCGAAAGTCAAATGGGCCGACGTGGTCGGGCCGCAGGTGGCCTCAGTAACCCAGGTGGAGAAAGTCCAGGGAACGGCGCTGGTCGTGCGCGTCAAGAACAGCGTTTGGGCCAATGAACTGTCCCTGCTCAAAGGGGACATGCTGCGGCGCCTCAACCTGGCGCTGGGCGGGCCGGTGCTGTCCGATATTCGCTTCAAAGCCGGCGGGCTGGCGCAAAAAAAGGCGCAAAGGCATTTGCCTGCCATGCCCGCTCTGCCGGACACCGAGGCATTGGGCCAAATCCGGCTTTCGGGCGATGCTCTGGGGCGCGTAGAGGCTGTCGTGAGTTCTATCTCGGATGAGGCCCTGCGCGCCCGTGTACGAGCTTCCCTGCTGCGCGCCGCCCGCCTGGAAGCCTGGAAACAGGCGCATGAGTGGCAGCCCTGCGCGCGCTGCGGCGCGTTGTCCCCGCCCGCAGGCATGCCGTACCTGTGCAGCTTGTGCCGCGTTTCCCCCGTGAGTTCCACCGCTTCCCGCTCCTAATGCGTCCCCTCCGTTCCCTTTTGCCAATTATTCCCATTCTCGGCAGGCGGACTTAAAGGATTCTGCGCGCAAGTGTCGTATAATAACAAAAGTACCGACGAATAATAACCAAAGTACCGGCGAAACTGCGCCGGGACGCTGATGCACTGCCGGGGATGCCGACACAATGCTGCTGCTGCTGATCTTCGGGCTGATGACTGCTCTGCAAGGAGCGGGCGCGTATCTGACCGCGCGAATGTTTATTCGCTACGGGCGTCGCTGGCCGTGGCTGGGCATTACCCTAGTGCTGCTGGTGGCGGCGGGGCACAGCGCTGCCCTGTTGGCACAGCACCTGCCGCAGCGCCGCAGCGCCGCTACGGGAGACTTTGCGGCCTACGGGCTGGACGGGCTGCTGTCGCTGCTGCTGGTGGCGGGCCTGGGCATGGTGGAGACCATGTTTGCTGCCGCCCGCCGCGACCAAGAAGAGCAGCACAACGAAAAGCGGCGCCTGACCATGCTGATTGACCGGCGCGTGGCCGACCTGGAGTCGGAGGTGACCGAGCGCCGCCGCGCGGAAGACCAATTGCGGCAGGACGGCGAGCGCTTTTCTGCGGTCATCTCCACGCAGCAGGATGTCGCCACTGCCGACCTGGACCTGGACGCCGTGCGCGATTTGATTGTCACGCGGGCGGAAGCTCTGACCAAAGCGAGCGGGGCGGTGATGTCCATGTCCGAGGGCGACACATTGGTGTACCGGTCGGCGAGCGGGCGGGCCGCGCCCTATATCGGGCACAAGCGCACGCGCGATTCGGGGCTGCCGGGCCTGTGCCTGCGCACCGGGGAGCTGCTGCGGTGCGACGATGCCGAACGGGACCCGCGCGTGGACCTGGACGAGTGCCGGCGGATCGGCGCGCGTTCGCTGATTGTTGTGCCGCTGCACTTTGAGCGTCATGTCATCGGCGTGCTGATCGTCGTCTCGCCCGAGCTGTACGCCTTCGGGCCGACCGATGAACAGACATTGCAATTGATGATCGGCCTGATGTCGGCGGCCATGAGCCATGCCGCCGAGTTTGAGGCCAAGCAGGCGCTGCTGGGCGAGCTGACCGCGACATTGGACGCCCTGCGCGATGCCAAAGAAGCCGCCGAAGCGGCCACCCGCGCCAAGTCCGAGTTTCTGGCGAATATGAGCCATGAGATCAGGACGCCGATGAACGGTATTCTGGGCATGACCGAGCTGGCGTTGGACACGCCGCTCAACCCCGAACAGCACGAGTACCTGCGTTTGGTCAAAGACTCGGCGACTTCGCTGCTGTCTATTATCAACGATATACTGGACTTCAGCAAGGTGGAAGCCGGGAAGCTCACGCTGGAGCCTATTGCGTTTTCGCTGCGCGATGCTTTAGATAATGCCCTGCATCCATTGGCCGCCCGCGCCCATGCCAAATCGCTGGAACTCGCCTGCCAGGTGCGTCCCGACGTGCCGGACGCGATTATCGGCGACCCAGGGCGTCTGCGCCAGATTGTCGTCAACCTGGTCGGCAACGCGATCAAGTTTACCGAAACCGGCGAGGTGATCGTGCATGTGCATACCAAAACCAGGGCCGGGTCGCACGCCACTTTGCATTTTTCGGTGACCGACACAGGGGTGGGCATTCCCCCGGAGCGTCAGGAGCATGTGTTTGAAGCATTCACGCAGGCCGACAGCTCCACGACGCGCAAATACGGCGGCACGGGACTGGGGCTGGCGATCTCCACCCAGCTTGTCGAGCTGATGGGGGGCCGCATCTGGATTGAAAGCGAAGTGGGGCGCGGCAGCACGTTCCACTTCACGGCCAAGTTTGACATTCAGGCCGTCCGCGCGCCTGCCAAAGACGTGCATGCCCTGCATGGCCTGCCTGTGCTGGTGGTGGATGACAATGCCACCAACCGGCGCATTCTGGAGGAAACGCTGAGCAGTTGGCGCATGACCCCGACATTGGTGGACGGCGGGCGGGCGGCTTTGGCCGAGCTGCGTCGTGCCAAGTCAAATGGCACGCCGTATGCCCTGGTGCTGATGGATGGCATGATGCCCGAAATGGACGGGTTCCAGCTCGCCGAAGAGATCAAAAAGCACCCGGATTTGGCTGCCGCGACACTGATGATGCTGTCGTCTGCCGGGCGCAAAGAGGACGCCGAACGCTGCCGTGACCTCGGCGTTGCCGCGTATCTTACCAAGCCGATCAAGCAGTCGTCGCTGCTGGACAGCATTCTCATGACGCTGGACACGCAGGCGCCTGGCCTTCATTTTGCCGATGCGCCGTCCGCTTCGCCCTCGGTCCTGCCGCCGGCGGCGCGTTCGCTGCACTTGCTGCTCGCCGAAGACAACACGGTCAATCAGCGTCTGGCCGTGCGCTTATTGGAGAAGCGGGGCCACAGCGCCCGCGTGGTTGGCAACGGGCGTCTGGCGGTGGAAGCCCTGCAAACCGAGTCGTTTGACGTGGTGCTCATGGACGTGCAAATGCCGGAAATGGACGGCCTCGAAGCGACCGCGGCCATTCGCGCCCGCGAGCGTGAAACAGGCGGACACGTGCCCATTGTCGCCATGACCGCCCATGCCATGACCGGCGACCGGGAGCGGTGCCTTGCGGCGGGCATGGATGCGTACCTGCCCAAGCCCCTGCAGCCGCAGGACATGATGCGCGTGATTGAGGGCCTGGCGTCTCCCTCTGCCGAGACTGCCGACGTCAAAGCCTCGGCTGCTGTCCCTAGCGAAACAGAAGGCGTGGAGCCTGCCCGTCCCGCATTTGACGAACAAGGATCGCTGGAGCGCATGGACAACGACCGCACATTGCTGTGCGAAGTGATCTCCCTGTTCTTCGAGGAAGCGCCGCGCCTGCTGGGAGTCATCAGCGAAGGCGTCCAAACACACGATGCCCACGCGGTTGAGCGGGCCGCGCACTCGCTCAAAGGCGCGGCGGCCAGCTTTGGGGCAGACAGTGTCGTCGGCGCGGCCCGCGCGCTGGAAGCGCAGGGCAAAAGCAATGACCTGGCGCAGGCGCCGGACACGCTGGCGCGCCTGCAGGCGGGCACGGCGCAATTGATGAAAGAGCTGGAAGCATTCCAAGCTCACGAATAGCCTGACAACAGCGGGAGAACACCGTGAAAATACTGATTGCCGAAGATGATTTAATACCGAGGCGGCTGCTGGAAAGCATCCTGCGCAAGTGGGATTACGAAGTCGTGCTGGCCGCCGACGGCGAGGAAGCCTGGCGCATTCTGCAGGAGCCGGACGCGCCCCGGCTCGCCATCCTGGACTGGCTAATGCCGGGCTTGGACGGCCTGGAAGTGTGCCGCCGCGTGCGGGCGCGGGAGCATGCCCCCTATGTCTACGTGATCCTCCTTACCGCCAAAGACCAAAAAGAGGATGTCATCGCGGGCATGGGCGCGGGCGCGGACGATTACCTCATCAAGCCCGTGGACTTTTACAAGCTGGAAGTGCGCCTGCGCGCCGGGCGGCGCATTCTGGACCTGCAGTCCCAACTTCTGCAATCGGCGGACGAGCTGGCCCGCGTGCGCCGCACCGAGGTGGAGCTGGGCGCGCATATTCAGCAGACGCTGCTTTTGGGCAAGCCGCCCACCGACATGCCCGGCCTGCAGATTGCCGCGCTGACCGTGCCGTCGCAGCAGGTGGACGGCGACTTTTACGACTTCTTCCCCCACGGCGAACAGTGCCTGGACGTGGTTGTCGGCGATGTGATGGGCAAAGGGGTCGCCGCCGCCCTGCTCGCGGCGGCCACCAAAAGCCAGTTTCTGCGCGCTTTGAGCGACCTGACCGCCTCGCTGGACAAGGGCAATGCGCCTCAGCCGCAGGAAATTGTCGCCGCCGTGCATGCCCAGGTCACCGAGCAGTTTATCAACCTGAACAGCTTTGAGACCCTGTGCTATGCCCGCTTTGACCTCGCCCAGCGCCGGGTGGATTTTGTGGACTGCGGCCATACCGCCACGATCCAGTACCAGCGTTCGCGCGACAACTGTCTGATGCTTCAGGGCAAGAACATGCCGCTCGGCTTTGACAAAGCGGAGAAGTATGAACAGTTGTCACGGTCGTTTGAGCCGGGAGACTTGTTTGTCTTCTACTCGGATGGCATCACGGAGGCCATGAATGCCGAGGGCGAGCAGTTTGGGGTGGAGCGCATCCTCGCCTTTTTGCGCGCCCACAACGACCTGCCGCCCGGCGAGTTTATCCCCGCCCTGCGCGCCGAAATCGCGCGCTTCACGGGCACGGAGACCCTGGCCGACGACATGACCTGCGTGGTGGTCAAAATGGAGCGCGTGGACGACGACTACTTGCTGGCCCAGTCTGTTCCGCTCGCGCAGGCATCGCTGGAAGTGCCTGCCGACTTGTCCGAATTGACGACGATCTGGACATTCGTGCGCGAGTTCTGCGCAAACAGCATTCATCCTGTCCTGGAAGAGGAAAGTATCTACCAATTGGAGCTTGCCGTGGTGGAAGCGGCCAGCAATATCATCAAGCACGCCTATCACGGCATTCCGCCGGGTAAAGTGCAGATTGAAGCGCAGGCGCTCTCCGACGGCATCGCCGTGGAGATGTACGATTGGGGCATTCCGTTTGATGCCAATGCCCCGCGCCCGCCCAGCTTTGACGGCTCGGCGGAAAGCGGCTTCGGGCTGTATATTATCGCCCAAAGCGTCAACGAAGTGCAGTACTGGCGCGAAGACAGCGGGCGCAACGGCACCCGTCTGGTGCAGCGCCGCCGAGACCTGTTTGTCCACGAGCGCATTGACCTGGATCAGGAAAGCTAAGACTATGGAAATCCAAACCCAGACGACCGGCGACGTGCTTGTCGCCACCCCGCAGACCGAGACGCTGATGGCGGGCAACGTGGAAGAGTTCCGGCAGAGCGTGCTGCCCCTGCTGGCGCAGCCCAAGAAAGTCGCGATTGATCTCCATCAGGTGCAGTTCATGGACAGCTCGGGCGTGGGCGCGATCTTGTCCTGCCTGCGCCTTTTGGACTCGCACGGCGGCAAGCTCGCACTGTTCGGCATGAACAAAGCGGTCAAGGGCGTGTTCCAGATTACCCGCATGCATCGTATTATTGACGGCTTTGACACGCGCGAAGAGGCCCTGCATGCCTTCGCCGCTCCCGCCGGGGCCTGACGGATGGACGACATTCGCCATCGGCCTCTGCTGTGCGGGGTCGTGGGCTTTGCCCTGGGCATCGGCCTATGGGCGGCCGGCGCGCACAGCCTCTTCTTCGCCTTTGCCTGCGCCTTGATGGGCCTGGGCCTGCTTCTTGTCAATCGCCCCATTCTCGGGCTGGTCGGCCTTGTGCTGGCATGCATGGCTTTGGGTGCCCTGCGCCTGGCGTTGTTTCAGACCCGGACGCCCACGGATGTCTCGCATTGGGCGGACCGCCCGGCTTCCGTCCTGGTGACCGGCAGGGTGGACAGCGACCCCGAACTGCACCTGGGGCATACATCGTTTACCCTGCGCGCCGAGCGCATTGAGACGCGCGGTCAAACCCAGCCTGCCACGGGGCAGTGCATTGTCACCCTGCCCGGCGCTCTCCAAAGTTTAGACTATGGCGAACAGGTCACAGCGGATGGCCTGCTGGAAACCCCGCCGCGTGCCACCAACCCCGGCGCGTTTTCTTGGCGCGATGCGCTCGCCCGGCGCGGCATCTACGCGGTGCTTCACCTGCGCCGCACCGGGGCAGTGCAGATGCTGGGGCCTGCGCCGTCCAATCCCCTGCTCGCGCTGGCCTGGCATGTGCGCCGCCGCGTCATGCTCGGCATCGGGCGCAGCCTGCCCGCGACGCAGGCCGCCGTGCTGGGCGGCATTCTGATTGGGCAAAAGGCCGACCTGCCGCCGGAGCTGCTGGACAGCTTCGTGCGCACGGGCACGGTGCATATTCTCGCGTCGGCGGGGCTGCATGTGGGCATTATCGCCCTGTGCCTGCTGGGGCTGTTTCGCTGGGCCACCGTGCCGCACAAGCTCAGTGCGCTGTTGCTCGTCTTCACGCTGGCGCTGTATGCGCTCGTGTGCGGCGGACGGCCCAGCGTGACGCGGGCGGTGGTGGTCGCCATTGTCTACTTGGGGGGCCAATTGTGCGGACGCGCCCCGGACGGCCCGACCACATTGGGAGCCGCTGCCGGGTTGATTTTGTTCCTTCAGCCGACGGCTTTGTGGGAGTCCGGGTTCCAATTGTCGTTCCTGACCGTGCTGACTTTGGCGGTCGGCATGCCCCTGTGGATCGCGTTCTGGCACCCCAAAATTGAACGCCGGGTTGCGCGCGGCCTCAGCCGCAAAGCCGTCATCGGGGCCATAGACCTGTGCGGCCTCTCCATGCTGGCGCAGATGGGCGCGCTGCCGATTGTCGCCCGCGACTACAACCAGGTGTCGCTGCTGGGCGTACCCACCAACTTGCTGGTCGTCCCCCTGTTGTTTTTAGTCATCCCCTTGGGCTTTGCGGGCGCGCTGCTGTGGCCGGTTTGGAACAGTGCGGGCGCATTGCTGCTCTGGCTGTGTCACTTCGGGCTGCTGTGGATTGTCTTTGTCGTGCGTCTCTGCGCGGCCCCGGCGTGGGCATCCCTCGCCGTCGCCTCTCCCTCGCCGGGCCTGATTGTGGCCTATTATCTCCTGCTTGCCGTGTGTGCTTTGACCCTGCGCCGCGCCGCCCTGCCCCAATCCCTGCCCCCGCCTGTGCCAACGCCTGCGTTTGCCCCATGACTGTTATGTTTTCAATGCTCCTGGCTCGCCTAGAACGTCTGCCGTTGTGGCAAAAAGGACTGGCAGCGAGTGTGCTTCTCCTCGTCCTCTTTCCCCTGCTGCGGCGCGTTCTGCTGCCGCCTGACCCCGATGCGGGCAAGCTGCGCCTGACTGTTTTAGATGTGGGGCAGGGAGATTGCTTGCTGCTGCAAACGCCGCAAGGCCGCACGGTCTTGATAGACGGCGGCGGGGCCAACGATGAAAAGACAGCGGATCAAAGCGATGTGGGCGAGCGGGTTGTCCTGCCCTTTCTGCGCGCGCAGGGCATCGGGCATCTGGATGTGCTGGTGATTACGCACCCGCACGGCGACCATGTCGGCGGCCTGGCTGCGGTGCTCCGGCAGGAAAGCGTCGGCGTTGTGCTGGACGGCACGTGTCTGCCGTACCCATCGCCCGCCTACGCGCAGGTGCGCGCTCTCATCCAATCCCAGCATATTACGTACATGCGGGCCGTGCGCGGCATGACGCTTCAATTGGACCCCGCTGTCCGCGCCGACATTCTCAACCCGCCCGCGCAGGGAAACATCTACGGCACGACGCCGGACAACAGCAGCGTCAACAACTACAGCGCCGTGCTGCGCATCGGCTACGGACGCACGCACTTTCTTTTGGACGGCGACGCCCAAAGCGAGGCGGAGCAGTCCATGCTCGCCGCCATTCCCGATCTATCCGCCGATGTGCTGAAAGTCGGGCATCACGGCGCGGGCAATGCCAGCACCGATGCCTGGCTGGCCCGCGTTCATCCTCGCTACGCCGCCGTGTCGTGCGGCCTGCACAACCACTTCGGCCACCCGCACCCCGCGACCCTGGCCCGCCTCGCCGCCCGCCATGTCCAGGTCTTCCGCACCGACCACAATGGCGCGATTACCTTTGTCAGCGATGGAAACACCGTGACGGCTCGGCCTTTTATCCCCTAAACTGTTGGCAGGGGGAAAGGCCACCACCCGGTGGCGAGGAGTCCCTCGTCCGTGGTTTAGGCGTCCCTCCCCCGCTCAGCCTTCCAGCCCCGGACGCAAAGACGGACGCAGGCAGAACAAGGCTTGGACACTGTCCATTGTTTCTTTATGCTCAACAAAAATATGATCGGGCAGCAGAAAGTCCAGGGTCGCCGCTCCGCCCGACCCGACTTCGGCAAACCGTATCTCAATCGCCCCCGCCTCGCCGGAGCAGCCGCCCAGGCTGGACAGCACCAGCGACTGCCCCGGAGCGCGGGTCATGCGCACGCGGCGGCGCGTCCCCGTTCGGCCTGCGCTCGCTTGGCGCCCGGCCTGGTCGCCTTGCCCTGAAATTTCATCCCTCATAATTCTGTGTGTCCTTGTGGAAGGCTCAAAGGAAAGTCGCCTGTGGACACCGCGCCGGCGAGAAGGGCGACGCTATGCAATGCGCCGGCGGGACTGCTTCCTTTGTCATACTTCTCTGGTGCATGAATTGTGCCAAACGGCTGTGCGGCAAACACGCATGCAGGCGCAAAGGGCTTGCGACGGCCTCCCTTCGGCACTGCCGGCGCGTCTCCAGCATGCACCGATAACGGAACAGTTTGTTCCGTCGTCGGTCTGTGCTGGAAAAACCATAGGAACGCTTTTGCGAAGGCGCAAGCTCACGGGTCGATAGTGAACAGGCCGACGCGCGCCCACGCAGCGCCGCCGGGGGCGTGCAGGGGGGTGGCGGTGTCCAGCGTACCGGTGAGCAGGTCACAGGCCAGAGGGCGGCGATTGTTTTTCAAGAGGGTGACGGCTTCCACGGCGGGCGGAGCGAGGATCAGAAGCAGAAGCTGGTCGCTGGCGCGGCAGACGAGGGGCAGAAAATGAACAGGCTGATTGCCGCTGCCGCGCACCTGGATGTGCTGCTTGGCGGCGGGGTCGGGGGCATAGGTGCGCCAGTCCAGGCTGACGGCATGGTGGTCAAAGTCAATACGCGACTGGGGCAAAAGCGCGCCCAAAGACAGCAGCGCGGCCTGGTGGCTTGCCAGAGCGCGCCAGGCATCCTGCCGGGAGGCCGGGGGAACCAGGCTCAGGGCGTGCAGGGCGTAGCGCAGAAACGCTAAATCCCGCGTGTGGGCGAACAGGGCAAAGCCCGTATGGGCGCAGTCGTACAGGCCGCTGTGGCAGCCGTCGGCAGTGAGGGCAGGCGCGGACGGGCACAGCGGCAGGGCGCGCAGCAGAGCGCCCCACGACAGGGTGGCGGCGCGCAGGCGGGCGTGGGGCGCTTCGGAATCCAGCATCAGCAGGGCGCGCAGGACAGACGCGACCATGTCGGGCGGAGTGTTGTCAAACGCGGCGATGCGCCCCAGCAGAGCATTCGCTACTTTCCAGGCGGCTTTGATAAATACTTCATTGCGGGTCGCGCGGAACGCGAGCACAAACGGGTGTATGGCTTCCGCGCCGTCCAAAGCGCAGGGTTGGGGGATGACGCGTCCATCGGTCGCCCGGCCCTCGGTCGCGTGGACATGGGCACCGTCAAACCAGCCGTCGCTGTTCATCTTGAGGATCAGCCACTGGCAGATGTTGAGCGCGGACTGGCGCAGGAGCAGCTCATGGGTGGTTTCGTGCAGCAAAAACAGGGAGCGGGCGATGCGGGCATTGGCGGCGATTCCGTGGGCCGCCTGCCCGTGCCGGTCGCACAGCGCGCCCGCCCGCTTTTGGTCCCAGAATGCGCCTTTGTTCGGCTCCGGCTCGCCCGCGCGGCCCATCACCTGAAAATCGGAAGCGATGCCCACGGCCCCGTAGCGCACCAGTCGCGGGACATCGGGATGGGGGTGAAACTGGTTCCACTGAGACAGGGCATGCAGAGCGTCCAAGGGGAAATACGGCGCGCCGGACTGCACAGTGTCCGGGCCGGTGTTGGGCAAAGCAAGGTAAAGGCGCTCCACGCCCGGCGCGTCGTAATGGGCCGGGTCGGACAGCCATGCGGCGGCAGGCAGAGGATTGAGATCGGGCAGTTCCACGCATGGGTGCAGCAGTGAAGACGCCCACGCGGCGTACTGCCCGGCGAGGGCGGCGCGGGGCAGGGCTTCCTGGGGGGCAGGCAAAAAGGCGACTTGGGCGCGGACACACTTGCCGCCGCCGAGCGGGAAGCGGCGGGCATGCAGGGCAAAGCGATGGGTGTCTTCCTCCCAGCCTGCGTCCCCCTCCAGAGCGGTGAAAGAAAGTGCGTGATTGCTGTAGTCCGAGTAGACAACTTGGGCGCAGTGGTTGTTGTGCGCGGCGGCTTCCAGTGTCCACGCGTGCGGGGCGAACAGCGGGGATTGCAGCGCGATGCACAAATCGCCCAGCCGCCGGGGTGTCGCCCGCACGCGCATCTCCACGGTGAAGCGTCCTGGGCAGGCCAGGTCGGGAAGCCAGCGCATTTCCCATTCCAACACGCTGCCGTCGGTGCCGGTCTTGCGTATTCCGCCCAGGCACAGCACGCCGCCGCGCTTGCGCTCGTGGCGTCCGATGGGCAGGGCATAAGTCTCGCCCCCGAGTGTCACTGTGGCGAGGGGGCAGGTGATGCTTGTCGCCAAAAGCACGGCCTGCCCGCGCCTGCCGCTTTGCGTGGCGCAGATTTGCAGCAGCCACTCGCCCTTCTGCCCGGAGGGAGTCAGCACCGCCGATAACGCCTGCTTGGGGTCGGTCGTTTTGCCCAGTTTATACTTAATCTCGCTGGTTGGGAGGGTCATGGCAATCAGCAGGGCGCTGAGGCGAAGTTTTCAATTTCCAGGCGCTTGAACAGCAGGGCATCCTGAAGGTTGGACAGGTCGTGTTCGCTCAGGCCGAAGTAGTCCGGCACCACCGGGTCCATTTCGCGCATCAAGGTGTCGCCGCCGCTGCCGATCTCGGCGCGATGGGCGAGGATGTTGGCGAGATAGACAATCCCCGCCAGGTCAAACGAATACAAAGAGCGGGTGGGGTGGTGGTGGAACTCCACGGCTTCAATGAGCGGCGTCGGCAGGCCCCATCGTCCCATCACCCACGCGCCGAACGCGGGGTGGGGAAGCCCTAAGGTCTTTTGCTCCGCCTCGTGCATGGCGAGGTGGTCGCTTTCGGCCAGCCGCACCACGGTCGCGAGGCTTGCGGGCAGGTAGCGGGCGATAATAATCTTGCCGACATCATGCAAAAGCCCCGCCGTGAACGCCTTCTCCGAGCTGGGAAAGCGCACATGCTTGGCGACCAGCTTGGCCGCCGTTGCCGTTGCGACCGAGTGCTTCCACAGCGCGTCCATGTCAAAGCCGGTGCTGGCGCTGAGCCGGAACAGGTCAAACACGGCGACGGACAGCAGCGCATTCTTGAGCGTGGCGAAGCCGAGCAGGGTGACCGCCTGCGGCACATTCCCGATCTTCTGCCGGAACCCATAATACGCGGAGTTTGCGAGCTTGAGCACACGCGCCGCCATCGCCGGGTCGCTCGAAATCACCCCGGCCAGGTCGGCGGTGGAGCACAGCGGGTCTTCAATCATCTGCATGACGCGCAGCACGCTCGCGGGCAGGGTCGGCAGGTCGTTGACTTTGGTCGCCAATCGGTCTAGGTATTCGTTGCGGGTCACGGCATTCATACTCCTCTAGGAAACGGTAGAACAGCAGGCGCTGGGGGCAAGTGCGAAGTTCTGCGCGTACCCTTATTTTCGGAGAGTGGGGCGCACGGGCGCACGGGACAAATACGGGGAACCGTCCTGGGAGAAATACCGGGAAGCGCAAAAAAGCCGCCCCCGCAGAGTGCGGGAGCGGCTTTTGCGGCTTATTTATTGGGCCTTTGCGTCTTATTTGTTCGGCTGGGGCGGCAGCGAAGCGCGGCCCAGCGCCCACTCGCGCACCCAGGGCCAGGCGCCGTAGCCGTAATACGGGGAGATATGCCCGCCGCCCGCGAGCTTTTCTATCGCAATGCTGAGGCCCCCGGCGTAGGCCGACGACTGGTCAAACGTCGCATAGTCGTCGGTGTCGGTCGCCACCAGCGTGGTTTCGCGGCCCACCAGGGCGATGCCTTCTTTGCTGAGGGGAGGCGGAAAGAACTGCTCCGCGCCTGCGGGGGCATCCAGCGGCGGGATTTCGCGGACAACATAGGGCGGCGCCACCAAAAGCACGCGCGCGGCCTGCGGGCCGGGCCGCGATTCGCCCATGCTTTGCGCCAGGGCGGCATGATGCATCCAGTTGATCGCGCCCAGCGAATGGGCCAGCACTGTCAAGTTTGCATCCCTGGGAATGGCAGATAGCGCGGAATGCAAAGCGTCCATCCACGCCTGCGGGTTTGGGGCCATCGGCGCGGGCATCTTGGGATAATGCACATCCTGCCCCTCGGCGGCCAGTTCCCGCGCCAGGTGCTCCTGCCAGTGCTCGGGCTTGTTGCCGCCCCAGCCGTGCAGCAAAAGAAAGATGTTGTTCATCGGTGTGGTCTCCTTGCGAGAGGGGAAGAGCGGCTTGCGCCCCGCCGCGCGGCGCGCTGTGCAGGGCGAACAGCGGGAGGCGCATCACGGCGCTGCCTCCTGCACGTCAACGCTTAAAGAAGTGGTCTCGCCCATGCCGTAAAACGTGCTCCAGGCACAATCGGCGGCATCGCGCCCCACGGCAATCTGCACCAAAGCAGGCCGGGGCTGAAGCTCTGTGGCGTCAAACGACACCCAGCGCCCGTCTAAATACGCCTGAAAGTAGGCATGGAAGTCCGGCGGCTCCAGTCCCAAACAGTACCCGGACACGTAGCGGGCGGGGATGTTGAGCGCGCGGCAGAAGGTGATGCCTAAATGTGCAAAGTCGCGGCAGACGCCGATCCGCTGCGCCGCCGTGTCATACGCCGATGTGCCGCTGTCCGATGTGCCGTAGGCATAAGTGACGTGCTCGTTGATCCAGCTGCATATCTTCTGCACGCGCGCGAAGCCCGGCGCGGCATCGCCGAACTGGTCCTGCGCCATCGCCATCAGCTTGTCGGATTGGCAGTAGCGCGACGGCAGCGTGTACAGCAATGTTTCGGTGGGAAGTTTCAGAATATCCGTTTCGTTTGCCTTGAGCAGCGGCATGCGCATCTCGGGAATGTCCACCACGGCCGTGTATTCTAGGGTCACGTCGCCCTGGGGCAGCATCCCCCGGCGGCACGGGTTGCCGTAAAAGTCCCGAAACGGCGCGGCCTCGGCATGGGGCGTGATAAACAGCGCGCTTTGCTCCACGCTCTGCCCGCCGTCCGGCAGGTGCGCCGCCTCTATCTGCACTGTGGACGGCGTGGGCGCGGGCAGTCTCAATTGTGCCTTGACGTGAATGTCGAGCTTCAACCCCGTGTCTCCCCGTGTCTGCGTTGTTTTGAGGGGGCGCTGCGGGTTGTCAGCACCGTGTCGTGCCGCTCAGCTTCAACAGGCTTGGGATAGTCCGTGGTGAAGTGCAGGCCGCGCGACTCGCGGCGCATTTGGGCACATTGGATAATCAGGCCCGCCACGTCGATCATGTTGCGCAGCTCAAGCCCCGCATCGGAGAGCGCATTGTCATTGAACAAAGTCCGCGCTTCGCCGCGCAGGGCGTCTATTGCCGCCGCTGCTTTGGCGAGACGCGAGTCGGAGCGCACGATCCCGACATACTTCTGCATCACAGTCTGCAAACGATGGCGCAGCGCGGCAATCTGCGCCGCGTCCTCCGTGCCCGTTCCGCCCAGCACGGGGGGCACAATCGCCCCCTGAGACACTCCCTCCGGCTCGCCCAAATAAGCCAGCGCGTCTTTGGCGGCCCGCTTGCCGAATACTAAGGCTTCCAGCAGAGAGTTGGACGCCAAACGGTTTGCGCCATGCACGCCCGTGCTCGCCGTCTCGCCGCACGCATACAGCCGAGGAATGGTCGTGCGCCCAAACAAGTCCGTGCGCACGCCTCCGCACGAGTAATGCGCGGCAGGCACCACGGGAATCCAGTCGGTCGTGATGTCTATGCCAAACGACAGGCACCGCGCGTAGATGGTCGGGAAATGCGCCTTGATTTCGTCCGGGGCGAGATGGGTCACATCCAGAAAGACGCACTCGTCGCCGCTCTTTTTAATCTCGCTGTCAATCGCGCGGGCCACAATATCCCTGGGCGCTAAATCTAATCTTTCCGGGTCATACTCACTCATAAACGCCGTGCCGTCCCTGCGCCGCAAAATCCCGCCCTCGCCGCGCACCGCCTCGCTAATCAGAAAGCTTTTCGCGTCCGGGTGGAACAGCGAGGTCGGATGGAACTGGATAAACTCCATGTCCGCAATCTCGGCCCCCGCCCGCCAAGCCATCGCGACCCCGTCGCCGGTCGCGATGGGCGGGTTGGTGGTAAACGGATAAATCTGCCCCGCCCCGCCGGTCGCAAGCAAAGTCGCCCGCGCGAGAAACGCTTCCCGCTGGCCGTCCTGCTCGTTCAGCACCCACGCCCCCCGGCACTGCCCGCCCTCCACAATCAAATCTACCGCAAAATGATGCTCCAAGACCGTGATGCTCGGGTGCCTTCGGGCCGCGTCCACCAATGTGCGCTCCACCTCTTTGCCCGTCAAATCCGCCGTGTGGATAATGCGCCGCCGCGAGTGCCCGCCTTCGCGCCCCAGCGCCAAATCCCCCTGCGCATTTCGGTTAAAGCTCGCCCCAAACTCTACCAGCTCGCGTATCCGGTCCGGCCCCTCGGATACCAAGACCCGCACCGCTTCCTCATGGCACAGCCCCGCGCCCGCAATCAGCGTGTCTTGCACGTGCAGTTCCAGGTCATCATCCGGCCCAAACACGCCCGCGATCCCGCCCTGCGCCCAGTTGGTGCTGCTGTCGGTGCGCTCTTTCTTGGTGACCAGCGCGACGCGCGCCTGCTCGCACACCCGCAGCGCGAATGTCAGCCCCGCGCTGCCGCTCCCCAAAACTAAGTAGTCAAATGTCTGCATCGGTGCTTTCTCTCGCTTCCAACCGTGTTTCTGTGCCGGGGGAAATACCCCCCTCCTTGCACTGCGTGCAGGTTCCCCCCTAAAGGGGGGATGAGGAGTATTTACGGTAATCTTAACTGGACACTTGTGGACAAGCACTCACCCAATCGCTACTATCATCATTCCCCCTTTAGGGGGGAACCTGCACGCAGTGCAAGGAGGGGGGTAGCCCCAGCCAACGCAAAGGGTTCTTATGCCCGTTGTCCGCGCTTTCATCATCCGTTCCATAGGCGTTGCAAGCGTGTAGTCAGCGCGTACCGACGAGGGAACGTTTTCTTCCGTCGTCGGTATGCGCTTACCACGCCTATAATCAGCCCTAGCAACGCCTAAGCAATCCCTGCGTGACGCGCCTGCCGCTGCCGCGTTCCAGGCTCAATCGCCAGGCGCAGCGCCCGTGCCGAGCAGGGCGTCTGCGCCCGCCGCGCGCAGCATCTCGGCCAGTGTCTTGCCCACCAAGGCTACTTGCAGAGTGGAGCGGGTCAGGGTTTCGCGCAAAACCACGCTGCCGTTTGGGGCGGCGGCCATGCCGACCAGGGTGATCTGCTGCCCAAACACGGTCGCGAATGCGCCCAATGGCGTCTGACAGCCGCCGCCTAAAGCGCGCAGAAACGCGCGCTCGGCTTGAATGGCAAGCTGCGTCGGCGCATGGCCGACAAGGGAAACCAGGTCGTTGACGCGCCAATCATCCTGCCGGGTTTCCAATGCCAGCGCGCCCTGGCCGGGGTCGGGGGTGAACCATGCGGGGTCTAAAACCTCAGTGATTTGATCCTGCAAACCCAGCCGGTTGAGGCCGGCCACGGCGAGGCAGATGGCATCATAGTCGCCGCCTTGGGCTTTGCGCAGGCGCGTGTCGATGTTGCCGCGTATCTCCCGGCACTGCAAGTCCGGGCGGCGCGACAGCAAGAGGGCGCGGCGCCGCACGCTGCCTGTGCCGACAATCGCGCCCATTGGCAGGGCATCCAGCGTGCTGCCCACCAGGCAGTCGCGGGCATCCTGACGCGCAGGCACGGCGGCGATATGCAGGCCGGGGGGGAGGGTGTGGGCCATGTCTTTGAGGGAATGCACGGCCAGGTCTATCTCGCCGCCCAGCAGGGCCGTTTCCAGCTCTTTGGCGAAGATGCCCTTTTCCCCAAATGACGACAGGGGGACATTGGCCGCCTGCGTCTGGTCGCCCACGGTTTGGATGGTGCGAATGTCAATTTCTAAGCCGGGATGGGCATCGCGCAGGGCATCCGCCACCGTGTGGGTTTGAGTGAGGGCCAGCAGGCTGCCGCGCGTGCCGATGACAAGGCGTTCAGGCACGTCGGCCCAGTGCTTTCCAGCCCAGGGGCAGCAGGGCGGCGGCGGCCAGGGCCTTGATGCAGTCGCCCCCCACAAACGGCGCGACGCCTACGGCGAGCGCGCGCTGCAGGCCCATAAAGTGCGCCAGCCACCCCGCGCCGCCCGCGTAGATCGCCAGGGAGCCGAGCAGCATGGCGCACAGCATGGTCGGGGCACGGCGGTCCCAGCCGCGCGCGGTGAGCAGGCCGACCAGCCCCGCCGCGAACGGATAGGACAGCAGGTAGCCCGCCGTGGGGCCAAGAATAGTCGGGAGCACAGGCAGGGCGGACGGCGACCACGCGCTGCGTCCCCCGGCGAAGACAGGCAGGCCCGCCAGTCCTTCCAGCAGATACAGTATCATGGACAATGCGCCCAGGCGCGGGCCGAGCAGCGCGCCGGTCAAGAGCACGGCAAATGTCTGCCCTGTGATGGGCACCAGGGGCAGGGGCAGGACAACCTGCGCGGACAGGGCGGTCAGCAGGCTGGCCCCGAGAACGAGGGCTATGTCGCGGCGCAGGGCGTCGGCGGGGCGGGCGCTGGGGCGCGGCCAAAGGGCCTGCGCCATCGTGAGTGTGGACAAAGTGTGCTCCTGTGGGGCGGGGTTTAGCCGCGATTATACCTGCAAACGAGAAGCCGTGGGAAGAGTGGTCGCAAGCGTGGCGACGTCCCTTTCCCGCTCGCACAGCGTCCCTGGCCCGATGGCGGGCCTCAAGCGCGGGGCGGACGCGCGCCGCGCCGGAACAGGTCGGTCTTGGCGTTGCCCACGCGGTCTAAGAACAGCAGACCGTCTAAATGGTCGATCTCGTGCTGCAGGACGACCGCTTCAAAGCCTTCGGCATCAAAGCGCACAGGGCTGCCGTCGGGGGAGAGGGCGTCCACGGTGATGGACTGGCAGCGGCGGATGTTGGCGGTGTAGTCGGGGATGCTCAGGCAGCCTTCGCGAAAGAACTGCTCGCCGTCATGGGCGGCAATGCGGGGGTTGATCAACACCAGCAGGCCGTGGCCGGGAGGGTATTTAGGGTTGCGCGAGACATCCACAATCGCCGCCCGCAATAAGATGCCGATCTGCGGGGCGGCAATGCCGACGGTGCGCGGGGGGGCGGCGTCCATTGTGTCTGCAAGGTCTTGGAGGGCGGCGCGGAGGGTATCATCTATCGTAGTCACGGGGGCGCAGGCTGTCTTCAGGCGCGGGTCGGGGTAGAGCACGACCGGACGCGCGGGCACTTAAAGCGCCTCCGCGTCTAAGTCGTGCCGGGTGATGTCTACGCCCAGTTCTTTGCGCAGCGTCTCCAAGTCGTCGGTGAGGTCTCGGCCGCCCGACGACGCTTCCAGGAGCATCACATACAGGGGCGCCTCGGGCGTGCCGGCGACGCGGGTATCCATGTCGGTGATGTTGACGCCGCGTTCGCCGAGCAGCCGCGTGACGGCGTGGACGATGCCGGGCCTGTCCGCCCCGTAGACGTTGAGGCCGATGTCGGGCGGCGTCTCGGCATGCGTTTCGGGGACAAGCTGCACGGTGACGGTCAGGCCGAGGCGCGCGCCGACCGGCTCCAGGGCGATGCGCAGGCGCTGCACGGCCTCTTGGGACGGCAGGCGGGCGGCGAGCATGGTCGCGAATGCCCCGTGCAGGCGGGTCATGGTGGCGTCGTCCACTGTGCCTTCGGCGTCCAGGACGGCCTGTGTCAAGGCGGCGATCATGCCGGGCCGATCTGTGCCTACGGCGGTCACTACGACGATATATTCCATGCGGTTCTCCTGTGCTTGGAGGCATTATACCCGCGTCGGCAGGCGCGGCGGGCGCAGCGGGGCTGTTTGCGGGTAGAACAGCAATCTACCCCCGGCCTTTTAGGAACCTCCCCCCGGCCCCTCCCTCAAGGGAAGGGAGTAAGATAAGCCTCTCTTTCCCCTTTACGCACCAGCACTGTACTGGCCGACCCGGAAGCCTGGGAAGAGGTTCTCTTTCCTACTCCCTTCCCTTGAGAAGCTCTTGAACCCTCGGGGCTTGCCCCGGCGGTACACAGGGGAGGGGTGCTTCGCTCACCCGGTCCGCCTCACACTCACTCCTACAGCAGTGTGGCACGGGGCTGTCCAGGAAGCCACCGGAAACCCGGTCTGAGCGTGAGCGGCGAACGTCATTAGGGCCGCCCCGTCTGTGCGGCAGGGGCCGAGCAGAGCGTCTGGTGCTCTGCCCGTTGCTTGTGAACACGCGGTGAAGCCTCGGGGCTTGCCCCGGTGGTCATTCACGAAGGGGCCGGGGGGAGGTTCCTAAAAGGCGCGCGGGCCTTCTCAGAGAGACACCAAGCCTATGAATAACAGTTCTCAACTTAGAGACGCGGCGATCCCCCTACTCTTCACGCTTGTGCTATTGCTGACGGCAATGCAGACGGCAGGGGCGCAGGGCGTGCCGCGCTTTGCGTCGCCTGCCGCCGCGCGGGCGTGGGGCGAGGCGCGGGAGCGGGCGGGGCAGTTTCAGGCGGCAGGGCTGGCTTATTTGCAGGAGGCGGCGGCGTATGACCGGCGCGGCGACCCGCAGGGCGCGGAAGCCGAACGCCGCCGTGCCCATCGCCTGCTGACCGACCTTGCCATTGCCGTGTCCGTGCCGGTGTCTCCCCCGGCCCATCTTGCGAGGCTGGAGCCGCCTGCGGGATGCCTGCTCGGGGTATTAGACCAGGCATCGGATGGGCGGCTGGGCAATGCGGACGACCTGTCGCGGCGGCTGGGACGCTCGGTCGGGGTGGCCTTTAACTATGCCCGCTACGGGGAGCCGTTTCCAATGGCGTGGGCACGCGCGCAGGCGCAGCGCGGGCGGCTGGTGCAGATTGCGTGGGAGCCGCAGGGCGGGCTGGCGCAGGTGCAGGACGATGCATACCTGAACCAATGGGCGCGGGATGCCTCGCGGTGCGGCACGGGCGTGTTTCTGCGCTTTGCGGGGGAGATGAACGGCGGCTGGACACGGTGGGGCCGCGACCCGTCTGCTTACCGCCGCGCGTTCCGGCTGGTGCATTCTGTTGTGGCGCGGCAGGCGTCCAATGTGGCGTTGGTGTGGGCGCCCAATGCCGTGCCTGCGAGCGGAGTGGATGCCTACTATCCCGGCGATGATGCGGTGGACTGGGTGGGCATCAGCCTCTACTTGGTGCGCTTTTATGACGACAACTTAAAGCGTCCGGCGTGGCGCGATGCCCCCGAAGGCTTCATTGACCCGTTCTATGCCAAATACGCCGCCCGCAAGCCGCTGTGCCTGGTGGAGTGCGGCATCACGCGGCGGTCGCGGGTGGAAGGGGCCGATGCCGACCCGTTCGCGGCGGCGCGGATTGCCGACCTGTTTGACGCCCTGCGGGTGCGCTATCCGCGCCTGAAGATGGCGTGCTGGTTTGACCGCAACAACCTGACCGGGGCCGTGCCTGCGCGGCGCTTGAACGACTATTCCCTGCCGCGCGGCAGCCTGGCTTTGGCGGCGTTCCAAGCGGCGACTGCCGACCCATACTTCCTGGGCAGCGCGCGCGAGCGTGCGCCGCTGGGGTATGCGCGGGTGGGCAGTCGCCTGCCTTCCGGCTACGCGGGGCCGCTGGTTTTTTCCCTGTCTTCGTATGCGCTGGACGCGGTTGTGACAGTGGGGCAGGGGGGGAAGCAGTCGCGTTTGGCGCGTCCTTTCCGCTGGTTTGCGACGCCTGGGCGTGGGCCGCTGCGGGTGCGCGTGGTGGATAAGCAAGGGCGCGTGGCCGCCGCTGCGACCCTGGCCGCGCCGTGACGGACGGCATAAGAGTCCCTCAAGGGACTCTTGGTGAACTCTTGGTGAACTCTTGGTGAACTCTTGGTGAACTCTTGGTGAACTCTTGGTGAACTCTTGGTGAACTCTTGGTGAACTCTTGGTGAACTCTTGGTGAACTCTTGGTGAACTCTTGGTGAACTCTT
>JAABUL010001564.1_pt1 | contig 42532 bp, 10 predicted proteins | sample 5559151 | NCBI WGS metagenome assembly JAABUL01 (sample SAMN10711876, study PRJNA513368) | rock metagenome | isolation source: Antarctica rocks | place: Antarctica: Victoria Land, Pudding Butte sud | reverse complement strand
GGTTACCGACGCGGAGAATGTGCATCCATTACCTCCATCGAAGTCAAGCTTGAGCTAGTCGCCGGCGAGAAGGCGAGCTGAGGAATTAAGCAGTTTGGGGAGGGTGATACGGAGGGTGTGAGACTGATACTTCCTCCTCGCTGTTGTGAGATTTGAAGGGTGTGGGGATATGGACGTGGATATGAGATGCGAGAGATGGCGATGGCAAGAGGACTTGGATAAGATGGGAGAAGCGGCAGGAGAGCGACTACGCGTACGCTGGCGATCGGCTCGAGGTGTAGCTGGAAAAGCAGGGAGGCTCGCGCGTTGCCCGTGAGCATGCGACGATTCCAAGATGTATCTGTGTGCCCCATCTCAATTAGATCGTTATCACTATCTTCGGATATCTTTAGAATTGCTCGAGAAACGAAAACAGCGAGCCAGAAGCTTGTCTGTAAAACCGAAGCGCTACAAGTACATATCAGCAAGAAAAAGAAGTTTTCAAGGTAGATGCTACCGTTTGCGGCAGCAACTGACGAAATGCAAACTTATCTCTCAGCTGCTTCCACAACGTCTTCCAACATCGGGGCAGGGACGACAGAGATAGGCTGAACTTAGAATTCCCACTGTTGGTGAGTTCGACTCCAGAGAACAGGCCACTCACAGCGGATGATAGTTATCGAGCAACCTCACAATGTCTTCCTCAATTGACAAGAGCCGTCTGGCTGTAGCTAAGTGGAATGTTCTCTCGCGTTCGGACTGGGGTTGGAACAAAAACGGATCTTAGTTATAGTGCCCCGATATACTTTTGCTGTATGTTGCAGGCCAGGATCGTTCGCCAAACAAGATTTGTATGCGCCAGTTGTTGTCACGCTACGGATCGACCCTAATTTTGGAGCCATGGTAATGTTGTCTGTAATCTGTAACGACTTTGGAATCGACAATGCAAGTCAAAGACTAGACTATCACAAGATGTAAAACAATAGTGTTGTATAAATGTTGTCTTATATACTTAGCTAGGTTATGTTGATAAAGCTCAAGAGAACAATTGATAAGATAAGAAACTCCTAAAGTATTAGCGTCTAGCCAAAGTGCTCTAAGATCGACACTAATAATTATCGAAGCAAAAACAACATTAATCGCAAGTTAGTAACTAAATTTGTCTCTTATTGTCTTGTCTCTCGACGAGTGTTATCTAGATTAATATATTATCTATATTAATAATTTTCTACTAGAATTTAATTAAACTATCTAATTAATTATTTATTACTATTATTATACTTCAATTAAGCTATAAAGAGCGCAAATTATATATTATATAAATCTATAAAGTCTTTTAAAACAATAAGTATATTAATATTGTTTTGTCTATATACGAATTTAAATACAATTAAAAGAATTTGCGAAACTGTCTTAACAATATATTTTCGAAATTAATATACTTTTCTATTTGCAAACAATATATAAATATACAAGAACAAATAATTATTAACTATATTATTTGTCTAGATAATATAAATATATTATTAACTATAGATTTTGTTGTTAGATTGATCGTCGGGTCGGGTTTCGGTTCCAACTATAGGAATCGACCCGACTCGACGATTTCAACCCTAGGAATCGACCCGAAACCTAAGTCGATTTCTATTATTTTGGAATCGATCCAACTCGATCCAAGTCGATATTCGATTCCAATATTAGGAATCGAATCGAATTGTCAAGAAATCGAAAATTACGTTATTATGCCAAGAATTACTAATTTTAGGATTTTTTTTTATTAATAAAATAGAATATTTACATCTATAGATCCTATAGATCTTATAGATGCAATTTATTAATAAAATGCAATATTTGTATCTATAGACTCTATAGACCTTATAGATACAATTTATTAATAAAATGCATTATTTGCACCTATAGGATCTATAGAACCTATAGGTGCAATTTAATTATTTTCTTTTTAAAAAGTAGTAATGCATTACTATAATGCATTATCTTATTATAATTAAAATAATTAAATATTATAAAATATATATTAACTATATATTGACTATATATTGACTATATATTGACTATATATTGACTATTAATAATTATAATATAATTATTTAAATAGTCTTAGCGATTCGGATCGATTTTTTGAGTCGAGTTTCGATTTCAACTCTAGGAATTGACTCGATTCAATTCGATTTTCGATTTCAACTTTAGGAATCGACTTGCCAAGACTTTCGAGTTAAGTTGATTCGAATCGCCAAGATTTGAATCGATTAATCGACTCGAACTCGATTAATCGACTCGACGCGATCAATCTATTTGTTGTTAATATCGTAAATTGTTTTCTTTTATTTAATACTAATTTTGTAGATTAATATTAATTTCGATATTTCTACAATAGATATTTTACGCTTAAAACTTGTTGTTAAATATCTATTGCTATTGCTTGCAAAAATATCTTAAGTATTAAATATAAAGATATTAAAGTTTTACTTTAGAAAATTAAAGAGTATAGTAAACAAAAAATACATATATTTTAAGAATTACTAAAATATAAACAAAAAAAACTTTTATATATATTGCAAAAAAGTATATATTATAATTATTGAAAAAATAGAAATATATTGCAAATAGCAAATTTTAAAAATTGCAATTATATTATTGTTGCAAAAACTACTAGTATTGTTAACAAATCTATTTTGTCTATAATTACTACTAAGAAAATAAATATTGTAGTTAAATAAATTGTAAACAATATCGACAACAATATACTATTTAATACTAGTAATACTAGATACTCTAATAAAAAAATTTCTATTAATTAATTTTATTATTATATTAGATATACTTGCAACAAGTACAAAGAACAATAGATTCTTTTAATTATTAAAATTTTTAAATCTTATATAACTAACACGAAAAGAAAGACAATTGTTGTAAACACAAAACAAGCAAAACAATTAATTGTATAATATAATTTTAATTAATATTAAACTAGAAACAAATGCTAGTTAAATAGACTTTAACTAATATAGATTCTAATTAATAATAACTAACTAGACAATATTTGTATCGACAACTAACTAGACAATACTTGTATTAAGTACTCTTGTTTTAGAAAGCTCGCGACACTTTTGTTAATTGTTTTTTAATATCTATTACTTTTGCGCTTTTGCGTTCTTGTTAATTATCTTCTTTTATTAAATTTGCTAAACATTGTCTATTTAATAACTAATTTCTATATTAATCTCGACTCTTTGTTTTGCATCGACAATAATGCGCTTTGTCTATATATTGTATACTTTTGTATTTTTGTCTTTTAGTTGTCGAAAATATCGAAAGATATAAAAAATTTAAATAACGTTTCTTGTAGCTTGTTTAAAGAGTCTTATTGTAAATATCTTTAAAATTGCTATTTATTAGTTTGATTAAATACAAAAGTATATCTTCTATTTAATAATATAGAATCGAGAATTGTTCAAAAGCGCTATTTTCTTTGTTAACAAATATTTGTATTAAGATAATTTTTAAGATAATTTAATTGTTGTTTGCAAAAATTATATTAATAGTTTTTAATATTGTTTTTTATTAAATATCTTTCTTTGTTGTTTTTGTAATTTGTAAGTTAAACAAATTGTCTAAGCAATTGTTAATCTTCTTTGCAATAGCTATGTTATAATTTTTTTTTATAAAAATTAAAGAAAGAGACAATAATAAAACTTAATATATTTTGTTTTTAACAAGAATTTTCTTGATTTGTAGCTTTTCTAAAAAGCTTAACTTTATATTGTCAAATATAACAAATAATATAAAACTAGATAAGACAATATTAAATATCTTGACAACTTTAGTTAAACAAATTACAAATAGAAAATTTGTCTTTTTTATTTTTAATTAATAACTAAATAGAAATTCGAGACTTAATTAATAAATCGACAATATTTTCGATATTAATTTTTATTAGATTAAAGATATATTAAATAATGTTTAAGAAATTTAAGAGTATCTTGTACTTATACTTATTAACAAATTTTAACTTTGTTAATAAAATATTATTTGTATCGAAATATATATTGTCGACAATTTTGGCAAAAATATTTTAATTATATTGCTTAAAAGTATAGTTAAGAATATATATTTTAAAATTTGATTTGTTGCTAAATATCTTATTAATTAATATAATATATTGCTTATAGATATAGATACAATTTGTATCGTTATTAATAATAGCAAAATCTAGAAACAAATATTTGCTTAATATATTTTTGTTAATATCGAAAGTCTTTTTTTATATATAATCGCGAATTTTAATAAAAATTCGCGCAACAACAATTCGACAAATATTGTAACAACTTAAATCTATATAAGATTCTAATTAAATTACTTTATTGTTTATAAAAATATTGTTTAGCAATAATAAATTAATAGTATTCTTTGTCTAGTTTAAACTATTTAATATCGACTAAATATTTTTAATTTTTAATTTATTTTTGTAATAATTTTTAAAAATTCTTGTATTTAAAATTAGATAATTTATTTTTTCTTATTTTTCGATATAATTTATCTCGATAGTAAAAGTAATATTTGATATATATAGAATTTATATATTATCTTGTAGCAATTGCAACAAATATATATTGTCTACTAGTTTAATATTAATAATATTTTTACTATTGTAATATATAGAAGTTGCGCAAATATCTTTAAATTAATAGACTATATATTAATTGTTATTTTTGTTGTTATTTATAATTTCGATAACTTAATTGTCGATCTTCAATTTCTTTAATTTGTGCAAATCAATATTGTTGTCAAAAATTTGTTTGCTTGCTATATTAATTTTTAAGTTTTCAATTGCGTAGAAAAGATTTTTAGATAACTTTTAATAATTTAAATTTAACTTCAAAACTAGCTTGTTGTTTATAATTTTTTTAATAAATAATAAAGCAAAAGAGATTTTAACTTCTAAGCTAAAAATATCTTTAGAAAACATTAAACAATATTGCAAAAAATTAATAGTTATAATAAGTTAAAAATCGAAGTAAGTAAAAAAAAGTGAAAATATATTAAAAAACAAAAATACGCTAGCTAAGACTTGTAATTGCGTTAAGTAAATAAATAGTAAAATTAAGCGCATTATTTTGCAATTCTAAACTTTAGTCTAATAGCTACTATATAACTAGTTCGGTTTTGTTAGATATATAAGAACAATATATAAGAAATATAAGTTTAACGTCTTTAATATAGTTAGATATAGTCGTAAGATTTAGACAAAATTATTTATTTTTATCTTGCAAAATCTATTTTGTCAATATTTAACAAGAAGATTGTTTTGTTTAATAATCTATAGTAAATAATAATTGTTTTGCTTGTTAAAATATAAAAGCAATAATAAATTGCTATTTTGTTTGCTATTTTATAAGAAAGATAGTATATTGCTATTTTGCTTATTAATTTATAAGAAAACTTAATTTCTCTTTTTTGCAATAGCTTAACTATCTATTGAAGTTAAACAACAAATAGCGTTCGATATAGATATATTATATTTCTTTTTATAAGTTTAAACAATTTCTTTAATTTTGTTTAGTAAATTCTTATTGTATTAATAATCAAATTTCGAACTATATTTTTCTATTAAACTAAGAATTTCGAGATAGACTTTTTTTGTCTATATTTGTGTATTTGATAATTAATTAGAATCTTAATTTTATATAAGTGTTAATTCTTGTTAAACTTTTTAATCGACTTAAGATAATTTAATACTAAACAATTGTAAAAATTAATATTAATTAATACAAATTTCAAGTTTGCTATAGAAATAATTAAATAAATTTTTTAGTCTTTTAACAATTTAAGTTGATAGATTAGATTATTCTTTTTTTCGAGTAATTTAAAAAAATCTATATATTAAATAGCAAGCTTAAACAATTTTATTAACAATAAATTGTATTTCTTGTACAATTGCAAAAAAGTCTTTTTTTCTATTTTAAAAGATAAAGATCGATAATATTTGTTATAGATAAATTTAAAAATTATATTTATTGACGTTTTATTTTGTTGCTCGATTTAATAATAGTTTTCCTAAGATTTCTAAACTTCTTAAGCTTCTTAAGCTCTCCAAGAAAGTCTAGGGTTAGAGTTAGGTTACATAATATAAAAAATATCGATCTAAATAAGCTAAATTTGTATTTTTAGATTTTTTTTTTAAATTCGACAATTCAAAAATAATCTTAATTGAACTTAGCTTTAAAAAGTTTTAATATTTAAAATTTATTATTGCGTTCGATAGTCGCATAGTTGCGTTAACATTAATGTTAAAATTTTATAAATTGCAAATTCGATCGATTCGAACAAAGTTTACTTAAAGAACAAATCTTAATATTACAAATATCTTACGCGTATATTGACGTTAACGTCAAGAACAACAACAACATCTTTAAAGAATCAAACTTAATTGTATTAGACAAAACAAAAAAGATTTTAATTATCTCTCGAAAGTTTAACATTTTGTTAAGAGGAAACTTATTTAGTCTTTTGTTATTAGTGTTGCTCAATTAATAATTGTAATTCTTAACTATGCTTAGAGCTTTATAAATCGTATTTGCGCTCAATTTAAGACACAATAACTCTTAACTACTTAGTCTTGCTTAATCTTGCTAGCTTGCTTAGAGCAGCTTAGAGCTTCAAAAAAATGTTGATATTAGTTTAAACTATAAAAACTTTTGTTTTGCTAATATTTATTGTTCTCTTTTTAAATTAATCTTTGCTTTATTTGTTTAACTTTAACAACAATATTAAATTTTGTATCTTAAAATCTATAATAAACTTGTTAAACAAAAGTTTAGTTAATAAATTAGAAAGATTGTTGAATTTTGCTCTTAATATAGAAAGAAAGACAATTTAGTCGAAACTCAAATTGTTAGCTATTGTATATTAAAGCGCAATTTCGACTATTTAATTAATTTGTTTGCTCTAATTGTTTGTTTGCAAATAATAAACAATTAAGATTAAAAAGCTAATTTCAAATTTCTTAACAACTATTTTTTAAAACTTAGAAAGAAATTTTCGATTTTAATTATAAATAAATGCTCTTAATATATTTTAGTTTGCGAGTTTGTTAACTAGTATTGTTGCTTAATTTTTTGCAATATAAATAGCTTTTCTTGAAAGAATAGTAATTTTCTTTGAGAATTTGCAAATAACAAATATAGCAAAATTTATATTTTGTATATTTAATAATGCTAGAATAAAATCGAAACTTATTGTATAAAAAAGTACTAGAAAATTAATAATTAAAATTCAACTATTGTACAATTAATATTGCTTAATTTAATATATATTATATTAATAATAGTAAGTTATATATTGTTTTAATTGCTTAGTTAACTTTCAAAAATAAAAGTTTGTTGTAATTATTTTATATATTTTTGAGAAATTTGTATAATAATTATTGTTATAAGTTTGTTCGAAAATCTCTTTTTTAAATTTCTTAAATAAGTATAGATGCTTTCTTTGCATATAATTAATAAAATAGATAAGCTTATTATTTAGTGTAAATTAAATTTCGAAAAATATAAAAACTTTTTGCAAAATTTTTAAGATTTTTGTTTATTTAATAAAGCAAATATAGACGTTTATAAAATATATTCGAAAATTAATATTTATTTTAATAAAATAAGTATAAAAAGAAATTGCTTTGTTTGTTGTATATTGTATAACAATATTCTTTTTTTCTTTAGTTGTTTGTTTGACTAGTTAATTTAAAGTATTTGTTTTAATATTAATTTCGACAATTGTTTTTGTCTTGCTATAGAAAATATTAATATTATTAAGTATGTTTTAATTTTTATTTAACTTTTTTATTTTTGTTAGAACAACAAGTTTTAATAGAGTATTTAAAACAATATTGAGTTAACTTAAATAATAACAAATATCTAAAATAAATTGCAACAAATATTAAAAGACTTTAATTAATCTTAAGTTTAATTTGTTAATTAATAAAAACAATAAAATAGTTTGCTTAATAATTCTTGTTGTTGTCAAGTAATTTGTATAGATTATAGTAGATTATCTAAAAGTTTCGATAGAATATCGAGTTTTTTTGATTATTTAAATTAAAGCAACAATCTTTAACTTAATAAATTAATAATAAGATTTAGTTATAATAAATATCTTTAACAAAAACAAAATATATTAGATATTTAATTTTATAAAATTGTCTAATATCGAATTGCTTTTAATATAATATATTTTGATATTAAAATTGCGCTTCTTTATTGTATCTAAGTTAATATAAAGATATCGATTGTTATTAAAGTAAATTAAGAAATTAAGAGCTATTAGAGCGCGTTAAAGCTAAATATAGAATTTTCTTAATATTAATAAGTTTTCGATAGATATTTTTCTAATATATATTTTGCGTTTTTAATTATCTAGAGTCGAAACTCTTTTTAGCAGTTGTATCTTTTTGCTCTAAAAAGTATTGATTTTCTATATATATTACGCAATTTTATTTTGTTAGTAGTTAAAAAGATTAAAATAGATTTTAAGAACTTTTAGATTCTTTGAAAATCTAATTGTTTTAACAACAACTATTTGCTTTTTAGTTATAAATAGATCGAAGATATCTATTTTCTATTTTAATAATATAATATTTAAATAATTTAAGAAGATCTTTTTTAAATTTAAGATAACTCGAAATTCGATAAATTTAAGAAAAAGTTAATTAAGATAATTTAAATACTAGATAAATATAGACTAATTGTTCGGGTCGGTTTTTTCCCGAAATCTATAACCCGACCCGAAAGTTATATCTAATTAGGTCAAGTTTTAACCTAATATAGTTAGTATTTTCATAATTTATGCAATTCGATTTCAACTATTAAAACCGAACGATTAGTCTATGCTATAATTACTAAAAACTAAAAGAAAAAGATTAGATTATTTATTAAACTAATATAATTGCAACTTCTTATATAGATAATAATATTACTTTGTATTAAGATAAAGTAACTATTTGTAACAACAAATTTATTAAGTTCTCTAATATCTATTAGTCTAGATTGATCGTATTAGGGTTAGAGCTTTAATAGCTAGTATGTAGTTGATTAACAAGAATACTAGCTATGCAAAACTAACTATGTATAGAAAATAAATATAAGTACTATAAGTGCTAAGACGTTAAACGTTACTCGTAGTATACTTAAAACTAAAGAGCGAAAATTTGAAAAATAATCGAAGAGCAAAGTCTATCTAGTCTAAAATTGTAATATTATTTCTTTCTTTTACTTGCGAGCTTTGACGAAGTAATATTAAATTTTTTAGTTAGTGTTTTTAGTTAACTTTAATTGATTTTAGATGTTTATTAAGTACAAGCTTCGATTAATGTCAAATACATATCAAATATTATTTAATAATTATAATTGAAGTTTTCGATACACATTAAACAAAAGAATAAATTTGTCAAATAAAAGAAAATAATCGAAAATTTTGAAATAAAATGTGCAAAAAACAATAATATACAAAGCAAAGAGCGTATATGTTGCGAATAATATTTTAGTTAATCTTTAACTATTTTTAATTAGTGTCGAATACGTCTATTAAATACAATTTGATGTTCGAAATTAAATATCGAACAATTGTCGAACAATAAAAATCGAGTTTCGATCGATTTGTCGAACGAAAACAAGATCGAGAAAAGAAAAAGATAAATAAATTTTAAGAAAACATTAAATGTAAGAAAATTAAAAAGGATACAAAAGATTATTAATCCTAACTCTAAGAGAAAGAGATTTAAGTTACGTAACGCAAAAATCGAGAAATTAATAACGAAATAAAGATCGATCAATTACGTGATTTAAAAGAGAGTTGACGATAACGAAAAAGAGTGGCGACGTTAAAAAGTCGAAATTTGTCGAATTTTAACTATGTTTAAATACGTTTGTCTAAACTTGCAACACAAAAAGAGAAAATAACGTAAAAGTGTCTTGACAACAATTTATACGCAATTGTGCGTATATTTAAGAATGTTAAGTTAATCTTAATTCGAAGAATTTTTAAAAGAAACGTCGATAAAATGTCTAGCAATAATACTATAGAGGCGACGACAAAAATTGCGAATGCATGTCGATTAACTTTTGACAATAATAATATATTAATAATGCGTTTTTGAAATTCTTGTTAAATATAATAGAGAACAAGATAATATATTGAATTTAATTTTAATTGCGAATGTATAACAAGTAACTTTTAACAATAGTAATGTATTAGCAATGCGTTTTCGAAATTAATTCTAAATGTAACGACGAAAGCTATAGTTATATATTGAGCGACGTTTTGACAACAATAATAATAGAGTATAGAAACGTATAAATGCGAATTATTTTACTTATTAGATTTTTAATTAGAAAATACTTTAAATATTTAATAAGATCTTATTGCGTTTAGATATTAATAATAAAAGTTAACAACAAAGTTAAAGCAATTATTAATTATAAAGTAGTTTAGTTATTTAAATCTATCGTTGTAGTTTATGTAGCTTATAAAGAGAATTTAATACTATAGCATTTTGCGTTTATAATTAGTAACAATTAAATTTAAATTTACGTTATTGTTATTTTTGCGTATATTGTATTGTAATGTCTTGATATCTTTAACATAATATTCGAAATTGTTGTTAATGTTATTAACAACATTAATAAGCGACAAAAGCTTAATTTGTTAACTTAGTAAAAACTTGCTTTTGTTAAAATGCAAAAGTTATAAATAAAATATTAAATAAATTTTTATTAATTTGAGTAGTTCTAGTTTGTAGATATAATTATTAATTGCTTAAATAATTTTATAGAGATTTGCATTTTTATGCTCTAAAGACTTGCATAATTAAATTGTTTTAATATTTTAAATATTAAATATAACTTAATTATTAACTTTAAACTTTAAGATTATAGTGCGTTTGTAATTAGCGAGCTTTACTTGTTTAACTTAAGTTTAAACAAGCTTTTAACAAAGAAAGTTGCACAAAATCTTAATTTTTTTAATAATCTTATTAATATTCTTTATATTGCGACAAGTTTTAGACGTGCTATTGTTAAAAAAGACTTTAAATAATTTTAAATCTAATTGTAACAAATAGTTTTTAATAACAAAGAAAAATAATAAATTAATAGATTTATTAATGTAATTATTTGCGACAAATTCGACGATAACAAAATAATTAACTTAGTTATTTTAATTGTATTGCACGTACGTTCGAAGATATTACTTAAGAGCGATATTAATATTTTTAATAGATTGATTGCGTCGAGTTGAGTTATCGAGTTTGGATCAAATACTTAACTTAAATCGAATTAAATTAATTTCAAAAGTTAATGTGAAGTAGTCACTATCTCTTTGGGATAAAGCTGCGTAGTTAAGCGAGTCAAGTTAGATAACACATATAATAGTAATAATAGCATTCGTAGTAGAACTAATTGCTAAAAAACGCAAATGCAAGAAAAATCTCGCTTTCTATAAGACGCTTTCTTATTTGCTATTAAGAGAAGACAATGCGCAAACAATATTCGTTAACTTAATACTAGTTTTGCTTAAATCTAGTTTGTGCGATCTTTTGTCAAACACGCATTAACGTATGTTAAGTACGTTATTGCGAAGCAAGTCTAGCATTGCGAGACACGCTTTATAATTATATTTTTTCTTAAAGTCTTAACTTTTAAGATCTATATTATTAGTTTTAATTACAATATAACTTCGAAATCGTTATTGTAATAACATTTGCGAAGTTGCGTATATTGCGATGTAAATGCGCGAAATTTTACTTCGTAATTATTTGCTTCTTAATAACAATAAATAAAAACAAATGTTTAAAGTAATTTTTTGCACTCTATAGATAATAAGAAAGTAATAAATATTTGCGACAATATATTTACGAGATTAATATACAATTTTGTAAATATACAAAACTTTATTTTGCAATTATTTTTAATAACAATAAGACAAAAGCAAATGTCTAAGATAGTTTTTTGCATCTTGTAAATAATAAGAAAGCAATAAATATTTGCAATAATATATTTATAATTATTACTTTTGTCTATTTTAATAATTGTAAATTTATCTTCTTAATAAAATTGCTTTTAATAAATATTAAATAAATAATAATAATTTATTTTTTCTTTGTAATGCGTAGACGCGTTGCTATTGTTCTTAGACGCAACGTAGTAATATAAATATTATTATTATTATTTTGCTTTTTTGTTTCTTATATTACTTCGCAAAATAATCTCGTAAATATAATTGCTTTTATTTTTGCATTTGTTTGCAAATTATAAAGATACTTAATTATCGCAATACTTAGTTTAAATTAACGCAATTAACATTGCGATCTTTAAGTTTGTTTCGCAATAATAATAATAATTGTTATTTTTTTTCGCAAATAAATATCGCGACTTTGCAAACATAATTGTAGACATTTATTTTTTAGCATTTTATTTTGCTTATTGCAATTAATATATAAGCATCAAAATTATTTGCGTATTACGCAAAAAACAACTTTGTTTTAATTCTAATCGCAACAAAGATAATTGCGAAATTAATTTAAAAGTTTAACTAATTTTTTGTCGTATAAAGCATTACTAGCATTTTTACAAATTATTAAACAATAATAAGTAGCTTAATAGTATCGACGCTATTTTAAAAACAAAATTAATATGCGTGCAAACAAATTGTTCGCGCAACTTTAACGAATATTTCTTGTTTGTTATTGTTGTTGTCGCTATTGTTGTTGTTATCGCATTTGTTTTTGCGTTTACTTTTGTATTTCTTTTTATTGTTTTTGCTTCAACTTTTGTCTCTTTTGTTTTAACTTTAATTTCTTTCGTTTTTTTTTTTTTTTTTTATTTGTTGTAATTTTGTTTGCATTCTTTGTTCTTTTTAATTTGTTTTTTGATTGCAATATAGAACGCATTTGCGAATTAAAAAAGATAAAAATAAAATTAACAATATATAATAGTTGTTTAATGCTATCGTTACGTATTTACTTTCGAACAAAATCTCTTTGTTATATATCTTTTAATAACAAGTTGTATTATTAAGTGCTTTTGTTGCTTTGTAATAAAGTATCTTTGCGAATTAAATTTTATTGTTGTTATTGTATCTTTTTTTGTTTTGTGCGTTTGCTTTATTGTTATTATCGTAATAATTTTTTTTATTGTTGTTAATATTCTTTAATTAAAAATAGATTATTGTGCGTAGTATAATAAGAACAACGCACAAATTTTAAAAAAAATATTAAATTAACTCGCACAATTGCGATTGTTGTTGTTAACAACTCTTTTTGTTTTTTTTAAATTGTTCGTTATTATATTGTAGTTCTTAACTCTAGTCGCTTGCTTTTTAATAAAAGTTTTCGTACTAAAGTTTGCAAATTATTTTGTTGTAATAAATTGCGTTGCGAAGCTTATAATATATAAAGCTAACATATATTAGCTTTGCTTATAATAATAATTGTTTTGTTTATAGCAATTGCGATCGAAGCGCATTTCGTTTGCTATTTTTAAAATAGCAAAAACTAACTTATATAAATATGTGTACGTAATTGTATTTTTGTATGTCTAGATTTGTTTTTAAGTTTTTGCGTTATTATAGAAGTTTTTGTAGTTTTTAAAAATATAATCTTCAAACTTTAATTTAACTCTTTGCTTTATTTGTTTTTGCGTAATTGTTTTTGCTTTTTTGATTTGCTAATTACTTGTTTCTTTTGTCTTTTTTTCTTTAATATTTTCGCAATTACGTTGTGCTTCTTTCGTTTCTTTTTAAATTCTTAAATTTTATTTATTGTGTTTTCGAAATATTTCAAAGACTTTTACGTATTTTTTTACAAAATTGCGTTAAGTTATTTAATTAAATACTTAAATATATGATTTTTAATTTGTTTGTCTAGCACTTTATTTACGTCTTATTTTTTTTTATTTTTAATAAAAATTGATTTCGACTTTAAATTTTCGTTTCGCAAATATCAAAATTTAAGTAGCAAAACATAAAAGATAACATAAATTGTTTTGTACTTTGCAAGTAAATTTAATTAATATATTTATTTGCTTTTTTTGATCAAAATAGTAAAGAATTCTAATTAACGATAATTAATTTTTTTCTTAAATTGCAATATATATATATTAACGCTTCGCAATAGCATTTTGTTATTTATTTAAAAGCTTATTAATTTGTAATTTTTGTTATAGTTTTTTATTTATTGTTTCGAAATTGTTATCTATAATTCTCTTAAATGCTTTCTAGTACTTCGTAATTATTTTGTTTGTTCTATAGTTAAAAATGTCTTTTTTGTTAAGAGTTTATTTATAGATGCATTTGCGAAGTTTGCGACATAGTTTGTTAACAATTCGTAAAAAACTTTTTTAGTATTTAAATAAATACTATTATTATATACGAACGCAATTATAGATAGCAACTTCAATTAATTATTTTATCTATAATTATAATAAATACGCAAATAATGTTTTAAAATTTAGTTTTATCTTTTTGTTTAATTATTAATTTGCGAATAAAACGCAATGCTAAGCTAACGCTTCGCACCTAGATGTTAGCACAACGTTAATCAAAAATAACTCGTAAAAAGCAAATCTTTATCAAAAATAATATTACGCATTATTTTATAATAATATACGAACTTTTTTTATAAAAGTTTTGCAAAGTTTTTTGCGTTAAACTTCTTAATAGTTGCGATATAAATTGCGTGCTTAATTAATTTGTCAACTAATATTAAAATCGCATTATTAGTTTTTTTAATATATAAATTTCTTGTAGATAATATATTTGTAATAAAGTTTATTGTTATTGTTTTGAAAAATTGCAAATCTTTAGAAAGTATCGAACTAAGTTTTTTATATAATTTATAATAATAAATACGCGTAAGTTAACAATCAAAATAAATGCAAATATATTTATTAATTTTTTTAACTATATTAGATTAATAATATTTTCGTCGCATTGCATTTTTAATTCGTCGATGTACAAAATATTCGAATATAAAATTATTGTAATACGTACAAAGAATTTTATCTTTTATTATTGCGTTTTTTAAAATATAGATTGCGAGATTTCGATATAGCAATTTATTTTTTTTAACATTTTATTTTAAAAGTTTATCTTGCTTATTTGCGAATCTTTAATATTATTATTTTTTTACAACAAAAGCGTTCTTTTATTGTAGTTTTTGCAATTACGTTATTATTAATTCTTTTAAATTAACAAAAAATTTCTTCGATTTTGCAATTCGTTACATTAAAAGTTAAAACAACGTAAAATCTAAAATATTGCGTAATTTTTTAAAAACTTTCTTATTTAAGTTTATAATTTAGATATCTACAATAGTAGTATTATTTAATTGCGTTATTAAAGCTACGAGTTTAATTATAATAAAGATATCTTTATTTTTTTGCAATTTTAATTAATATTTTAAATTACGAAGCTTGTTTCGCAAGATAAATAAAAAATTGTTATTATTATTTTCGCTATTATTAAATTTTATAATGTTAGATTTTTTTAACAACGTATTTGCGAAATTGAGTTTTCTTTTGCGATATTTTATATTAAAGTTAAACGCAATTAATTTCTTAATTTAACAAACTTGCTTAATTAAAAGCTTCTTTGTAATTATAAAGTAGCGAAAATTGTTATAATTTGTAATTACGCAAATAACGTATTTACTATTTTGTAAATAATGTCTTTAAAGTTTAAAAACTAGCACAATAGTATAAAGCTTTTTGTTGTATATATTTTAGCAAACTTTAAATTCTTTAAACTTGTAATTAATAAACGCAATAAAATATTATTACGTATCTTTGTTAAATTAGTTAAATACGTCTTTTGTTTTACAATTCGACGTATTAATTTTTATGCAAAAAGAAGCATTTTAATTGTAGTATTTTAGAATAAAAATAATAATAAAGACGATTTTAAATATCTTAAAAGCTTTTTTCGCTTTTTTAATATATATAAATCGCAAACGTGCTTTATTTTTCTTCGCATTTGTTGTTAAATTAATTAAAAATACTACAATTTAAAAGAATTCGCAAATAAAACATTAATAAAATTTTGCAAATTTAAAAAACACAAAAATATTTTTTGCTAATTTTAGTTTAAATTATTCTTAAATAGTTTTGATACAAATTTGTTTTATTTAAATGTCTTGCTTTTTAATTATAAAATTTAAAAAAATTATTTTGTTGCAATTGAATGCGCATTTTGATAATTTTGTATATAATTAATATTCGAACAATGCGCAAAGCATTTTGCGAACATTCTCTTAATATTGCTTTTTTAAGTTTAAGTAAATAAGTACGTTATTCAAATATATTACGCAATAAATGTTAATGTACAATTTTAATGCGCAATTTATATAAGATTAAAAAATAGCAAAAGCGTTAATAAAATTAAAGAATATAATTTAATATTCGAACTATTTGTATCAAATACGAAAAGCTATTTTTTATTTATTGTTTTAACAAATTCGAATGCGATAATACGCATTGCGTATATTAATTTTGATAAAACGCTTCGTATTTGCGAAGCGCTCAAACATCTCTAATAAAAAAGAAAGAGAATACTTATTCTTAATAGTAATCTTATTAAGTTCGCAATAGTTTACGCAAAAACGCAAGTTATTATCTAATTTCTTTACAAACACTATTAAGAATTTAATAAAATTATTTGAAAAATATATTTAGTTTTTTTTCAACGCGTTTGCGAAATATTTTCTTATTGCAATTAACTTATTTTGCGATATATTATATACGTATTCTATACGTAATATCTTGCTTTTTACAAAATTAATTAAATGCTTTATTTAGTTATGCGTATTAAGTACGTTTAAAAGCTTTTTCAAAAATATCTTTATAATTTTCTTAATTTAGTTCGAAACAATTAACTTTTTAATTTAAAGCGTATCGCATTTCGCAATCTTTTTTTTTGCATATTTCGAAAACTTTTTTAAAGATAATATTTAATACAAAAGTGCAACATAGACTTTGTTATAATTTTTAAAAGCAAACATAACAAGTTGTGCGAATTTCTTAAAATTAATTACTTAAACATTTTTCTTTAATAATTTAATAAAGTTATCTTGATAAATTTAAATACAATTTGATTATTATATATTTAAATTAACTTTCTCGAATCAAAGTAGCTTAAAAATTATTTTATAATTTTGTATATTAATAGCATAAAATTTAGAACAATTGCTCTTGCGTATTTCTTTATTATTAACAATAACAATAAAAAGTTTTTGCATTTTATATAAGACAACAATGCGATTATTAACGATTTGCATTTATAATAACACAAAGATATCTTCAAATAGTTGCGCATCTTTAACAAAGAATTGCAAAATAAAGTTCTCTTTAACTTTTAAATTAATAAAACATTTAATTTCGCATATATTATGCGACGTATTAACAAACACTATTTAGATTAATACTCTAATTTGTTGTCTTTAAATTTTTACGCTTAATGTTGTAACAACAAACATTAAGCTTTAACTTTTTTCGAAAATACGTTATTTTTATTTCGCTTTTCTATTTATTTTTAATATTGCAAATATATAGAATTACTTAATTTATAATTTATTTAATTGTATATATAGCATTTGTAGTTAATAAATACAATATGCTTCTTTTTAACAAGTATTTAATAATTGTTTTTATTTTGCTAACTATTGTTAATGCTACTTTTGATTTATATAGTTATAATAGTTTTAATAATTAACGTAATAAAATTGTTCGCATTGCCAATTGCGCTAAACAAATTATTTTGTTTGCATAAAGATCGATTTTTTATTATTACGTTTCTTAAAGTTTTTTGCGATATAAAAGATACTCCTTGATTTTAACAATTTCTTAATTAATTATAAATGTTGTTCGATTCTAATAAATTTATTACGCATTTGCGTAATATTAATATAGCTATATTGTTAACAAAGCATTTTTTAACAAATTTTATCAACATATTTGTTCTTTAAATTTCGCATTTTGTTGTTGTTAATAATTAACTTCTCTAATTGCGAATATAGATTATTTAAATAAATAACAAATTTCTTGATCTTTTAATAAGATTGTTGTTTCGCATTTTTGAATTTAAATTTAATTTTTACGTTGCAAATCTTAAACGTATTAAGAAATTTTTTAATATATTGAAGAAAATAGTTTTAGATAATTTTTTTATTTTTATTACGCATTTCTCGTACGTGTTTGCGTTATTAATTACGTTGCTTTTTTGTAAAACGTAATGCAATCTAAAGTATTTTTGACTCTTTATTAAAATAGTTTGCGAAATTATTCTAAATGTAATTTTCGCAATTTTCGAATCAAATTTTTAAACTTGTGTAGTTAATGTACTTTTGTATCGACGACTTCTTAACGCGACTAATTTTTTTGCGTTAATCAAAACAATAATAATTATTGTTATGTTTGCAACGATAATTATTAATGCGTTGTATAAGCTAAAGCTTCGCAATTGCAAGTTTGACTTCGAATCTTAGAAATTGTAGCACATTTGCATTATTAATATATTGCGTAATAATATTTGTTAAAATAAACAATATAAATTTGTTTTTAAAGTTAGATGCTTCGACATCTTTTTCGCTCTAATTAATAGTTATATTAGTATTAAAATAATTATCTTTATCTAGTTTTTAAGACATATTATTTGCGTAAATTTCTTTACGCAATTAATTATTAATAATATTTTGAGAGTCAATCGACTCTTAGATACGTTTGCGAAAGCAAGTTATTAATAATTTGTTAATTATCGCTTTTAATTGGGCAATTTCGTTTAAACAAAACAATTAAAATTGTAAAATAATAATTATTTTTTTAAAGTAGAATTGCCTAGTTAAGCGAGTCAAATTAGATAATACGTATAATAGTAATAATAGTATTTGTAGTAAAACTAATTGCTAAGAAACGCAAATGCGAAAAAAATCTCGCTCTCTATAAGACGCTTTTTCGTTTGCTATCAAAAGAGAGCGATGCGCAAACAATATTTGTTAATCCAATATTAATTTTGCTTGAATCTAGTTCGTGCGATTCTTTGTTAAACACGCATTAACGTACGCTAAGTACGTTATTGCAAAGCAGACCTAGCATTGCGAGGCACGCTTCATAGTTAAAATCGAATTTTCGATTCGATTTCTAATGTTGAAATCGACAATTTGGGTCGAATTGCAAACTTAAAATCAAAAATCAATTCGAAAAATCGACTTAAATCGTCAAAACTTAATATTAGTATAAAGAAATTCTAAAATAAATAGTAGAAACTAAAAAGCCATATTTTGTTCTATAATTTCTTAATAGTAAATTATCTAGTAATGCATTAAAATAATGCATATAAACTATTTAGAATTAAATTTCAAAAAGTTAATTTAATTATGTTTTAAGAGAGATTCGAATTCTTAACACAATATAAATATTAGATAAATTGATATTATTTATAATTAGCTCAATATTAACATTGCAACGCATTCTTAAATTTAACAATAATTATTAATAATTATATTTGCTCTAATTATTAAGCTATTAAAACTTGTTATTTAAGCTTATTCTATCTAACTATAAATAAAGAAATAATACTTAAATAATAGTAAAATTATTAAAGTATTAATTATATACTCTTAGTGCGTTATTAAGAATTAAAGTTTCTAAATTAAGTAAAATTAAATAAAGTTATATATAAGTTGCAATTCTAATATTTATTTTAATTACAATTTTATAATGCAAAAGAATAACAAAATAAAGTATATAATATAGTAATATATTAAAGTAATGCATTATAATTGTTTTTATAATAGTAGATTCTCTAAACTATATATATAAAGTTATTAATTCGAAATCTTAATAATCTTGTTTGCTTTACTATTATTTTAAATAGTTTAATTCAAGTTATTTTTTATCTTGTTATTATTTTTGTTATTGTTATTTTTATCAATTTTATTGCTATTGTTTTTATCGTTTTTATTTTTATTATTTTTTTTGTTATTTTTATTATTTGTTGCTAGATAGTAGTTATAATCTAGCTTCTTTATATTATTTTAAGTTTTGTATTAAGTTTCTTACTTATAATTATTTTCTTTAATTATATTATCGAGATTCTTTATTTTAAAAATAATAAAATTTGAAATTTTTTTTTTCTTTGTATTGTTTAAGATTGCAAATTCTTTAACAAAAATGCTAAACAATCTTATAAAATTGTTATTATTAGTTCTTTTTAAATTATTTAAGTTATCGTAATAAATAATTTGTTATTAAATAATTTTTACAATCGATTTTATATAGATCGAAAAACTCTTATTAATATTAAGTTTATTGTTAACATTTAATTGTAATATTATTTAGCTTAAATATAGAGCACAAATAATTTATTTAAATAATACATATCTTCTTAAAAGATAATCTTATTATTATATTTATATTCTTAAGTAGCTTTTGTGTCTTTTTAATAATTTTAAGTCGATTTGCTTTTTTGATTGCAAATTTCTTTTTTGCTTTTTGTTTAAATTTATTTTTAAAACATTTTGTTATAAAGTTGTTAACATTATATACTTTATTGCATTATTTAAATACATTATTATAAAAATCTTAATTAATTCAATATTTGTTAATTTTATTTTTAATATTTTTCTTTATATATTTACAATTTAATATAGAGACTTGCTTTTAAATAGTTGTTTTACGCAATTTTTTAAATCGAATTAAAATAGTTTTGCGATTATTGTATTGTTTTCGATACAATTTTTTTTTATTATTATTTTATTCTTGTGCGCAATTGCGACTTGCGATGCTTTTTAAATTAATTAATAACGCTTCTATTATTTGTGCGTATACTTAGCTTATTTTACAAGTAATGTATAAAAATAATGCAATTATATAGCAACTTAGAATTTTTTTACAATATCTAGTAGAGTTGACAAGATTCAAAGAATAAAAGATTTGAAAAAATTAATAAAATTGTAAATAATGTGTTAACAAGTAGTTTTATTGAAATAAAGTAAAAAATATGTGTATTAAAGTTGGAATTAATATTTATTTACTAACACTTACTTTAAACTTTTGTTAACACAAGATTATTATTTCTTTACATTAATATATATTTAATTTTGTTAATACATTACGCAAGTTTGTGTTTGTTAATTGCTTTGTTATTTATATTATATATTTTTATTATTAATTACTAATTTAAGTCTCTCTTTTTATGCGATTTTTCGACGCGTTTGCATTAGTTAAGATTATCAAAATTATTGCTTATTTTACTATAATTTCTTTGAATTTTGTTTCGAATTTAATATCTTTTTTTTACGTTTATATAAATCTCTTTCTAATATCGTCAAATTTATTATTTTCTTCAATAGCTCGCGTAAAGCAAATAGATAATGTATACAAATAATACGAAATGTCTTATCTAAGATTAATATACTTAATTTGCTAATTCGTCGATCGATTTCGAAGCTTTTTCGCGATAAATTGATTTTTCAATTTGAACGTAATAAGATAAGCAAAGACAAAAGAAAGTCTTAAAAAGAAAAAAGTATTAAAAAAAAAGTATTTAAGATGTTAATGTAATTAAAATAATGCGAACAAATAATGTATTTTCGATTAATATACTAATGTTTTGCGATAATATATACGAAAGTAAAAGTCTAATATTGTTGCTTTTTGTAAAATTCGAAAATATTAAAAATTGATTAACTTTTTTATTTTTCGACTTGCATTTTAGCGTCTAGTTTGTAAGCTTCTTTATATTAAAATCAATAATTACAAACATAATTAAATCGACTATTATATTTAAAGCTTTGCTTTAGTAGTACTTTAAAAAGTAACAAAAACATTTATAATTTTTTTTTCTAGTAAATGTATTATCTCTTTGCATTACTATTATAATAATAGAATTATAACTAATATCTCGCGTACTATAGATTCGAATTTTGCGATTATTTACGCAAAGCGTTAGACACTTTAGTTAAAAGATTTGCTTTTCGTTAAGAATTTTATAAAGTAATTTGATTTTTTAGATTAAAATTTTTACAACAATATTATATTTTTCTTTTTAAGTAAATATAATATATTGTTTTTCTTAAGCAATTATAATTGTTCTTTGCATTAGTTAAGACTTAAATTTTCGAAATTTTATTATTAATAAATATCTTCTAGCAATTTAATTTATTGAATGTATTATTTTTTTGCATTATTTCTAATAATACTTAATAATTTTTGTAGTTATTAAAGATATTTTCTTTTCGAAAGTTGACTTATCTATAAATAAATTTAATTTAAAACGATCTTAAAATCTAGCATAAAAAGATTTTTTTCTCTATTTATTGCTTGATTGTTATTCTTTTCTCTACGATATATATTTTATAATTCAAGAATAATCTTTTTTGCGTCTAGATTTATAGTACGATTAAAGTACTTAATTATTATAATTTGCTCAATTGTTTACAAACTTATTTAAGATTAATTTTATCAACATATTTTTCGAACAAAACTAAAAGTTCGTTTAATATTTATTAATAACATTAAACATAAAAGTATATCTCGAATTATTTGCGTTAGCTTTAAAAAGTTCAACGTATTATCTCTTCAATATTTCTAAATTAAATATTTATTTTCTACAATATTAATACAAAGATATCAATCGTCTTTATTTTAAATCGAACAAAATTATTAAGATTGTCGAAGTAAGAATCTCGTAATAATTACAATAAACTATATCAATGTCAGTAAAAAATTATATGCATTATTATATTATATTATCTTTTTAACGATAGTTGCTCTTTGCGCTTTTGCTCTTAAACTAACAATTAAATTGTAATAACGTCAATAATAATTCTTAAATTTTGTCTTATATTTGTTTTTGTAATTAATAATATTGTTGTTTTCTTTTTTATTTTTAATTTATAAAGACTAATTTTTTGCGTAAGATCTAAAATGTCAACGAAATTATATAATGTATCGTTTAATTTTTTTGTTTTCGAATAGTATTTCGCAAGTTTTGTCGAAGCTTTATTGCAAGCTTTAAGTATAATATCTTTTAAAAAATAAATATTAATTCTTATTATCTTCTTTAAATGTTCAAGATAATTAAACATTGCATTAAATATTCGAAATTTTAAATAAATGCTTGTGTTAGTTGTTCGCGAAACTATAAGAATATTTTCGTAAAAAGAATTTAATATATTGTTAATAAATAAAACTAAGTTTTATTCGCTTTTGTCGAATTTAACTTGTTGAATTTTTGAATTTTAAAAATATTTCTTTACTTAAAGATTAATGTAATCGCATAACTAATATACTTAACAAAGCATAAAATAGATAAAGTTTTAACAAATATAAATATTTTGTATTAGTTTTTGTAACTTTTTATTAATTTTTTCTTAAAAAACTCTAAATCGAAGCAAACGTTAAATTGAGTTATTAATAACAATTGTAAAAGCGCGAATTTAATAAAATTAACATATATATTATCTCTTTATATTATTACAAATTTAAATAATTTTTTAATTATATTAGATAAGTTTGTGTTTCTTGCAACGTTTTAAAGTTGTTTATTCTTTAATTATATAACAATATTATTATTTGTTGCTTTCGATTTTATAATCGAAATAAAATCTTAAGTTACAAAATTAATTATATAAGTTAAACAAGACACAAAGTTTTGTTGTTTATTTTATTAAAATTTTTGTTAATTTAACATCTTTTTAAGTTTGTTCTTAAGTATATTGTTATTATTTGCGTTATTAGTAACGACTTCAAGAAGTTTGTTTTTAATTTCGAAAGATTTTAAAATCTTTATAAGCTTTAACATTAATTAACAACTTATATACTTAATATTAAGAGAAATAAATTTAATAAAATATTTGCGAAATTAAAATGTAACGTTTACTTAATATATTAATACTTCTAGATAAACAATTCTTTAAGAACTAAATTATGTATTTAAAACAATAGAGACACATTAAATACTTCTAAGATCTATCTTGATTTTCTTACAAATTTAATTATATTTTGAGAAAATTATTTTAAATAGTTTGATACAACTTAAAAGTATCAAATTTGAACAAAACATTTTTAATAACTTTCGAAAATTAAGATTGTTAATAATTTGAAAAAACAAATTCAAATCTACAAAAGTCTTGTATAATTGATTTTCTTAATTATTTTAAGTAAAGAATAATAACAAATTAATATAACTTTTCTTTTAATAAATTGTTAATTATGCATTATTTATATATATTATTAATTGTAATTTATGCGATTAAAGACTAAATTAATTGTAATTTGCGATAGTTGTTTTCGTTTTAAACAAAAAAAAATAGAAAATGTTTCTTTATATTTGATGTATTCGAATAATTGTAAACAACAAAATAATTCAAAATTTTATAACAACTTTTGTACACAATTTTTGAAATAATATTTATAATCGAAGCTATTTAAATATATTTGTTTCAAAGTTTAAATTGTACTTCTATATTAATTTTTTTTGCTTAACGTAAACTAACAAGTTTCGATTAAATTTTGTTTAAAATTTTGTTGTTAACAATTGTTTGTAATTATTATGCTTGAAATTAAGTATTAATATTTGCACTTTATTTAATATATTCGTTTCTCTCTCTTAAAACAAGCAATAAATAATTGATAAATATTTTGTTAAATATTTTGCGAAGATTTCTTTTTCTAGTATTAATAGCAAAAGTAAGAAAATCTTAATTAGATTAACTTGCGAATTAATTAAAATATAAGCTACTAAATAGCAAATTGCAAAAGATAGATTTGCTAGAATTTTCTTTGTTTAAAGACGACAATTAACTTAAAGCTTTTAAAGAATTCGATATTTTGTAAACAAAAATACAAATATAGTATAACAATATTCTTTAACAATTTAAGAAAGAAACTTAAGAATAAAAAAATAATGCAAGAGAGTAATACAAGTAGCAACTAATATAAGTAAGTTATTTTAAAATAATATAAGCAAGAGTAACTTTTAGATCGAAGTATGTTACTTAATATTGTAGCGAAAAATTCAAAATTATAATAACGTATATTCAAAAATAGAAAATCTTGATATAATAACGTTATATTTGGTTTTTTAACAATTCGATTCGATTTCAAATGTTAAAATCAAGAATCGAGTTAAGTTGAGTTAATTTAATTTTAAAATAATAGAAATCGAATTAAGTTTTAAGTCGATTTCTAATATTGGAATTGTTGAATCGAGTTAGTTTTAAAAGTTGAAATCGAAACCTAACTCAACAATTAGTCTAATTTTTAATTTAATTGTCGATTTCTAAATAAAACGCAATTGACAATTTAGATTTAATTCTTAATTTTTTGCAAAAACGTTGCTAAAAGTAAGCGATAAATTAAGTGTTTCTATTAAAAAAAATAATAACTAAAAAGTTCTTAATGCGTCAAATAAAGTCAATAAAGACTTAAACAACAATTTTGATTTTTAAAGAATTTATAAATATAAACTTCTTATTTTTGAATAATTTATTAATTATTATTAAGATATATTAAAAGATCTTTTTTTTATAACAATATAACAATAGAGAAATAATAAAGTCGCAAAATATATTTTGCTAATAACAATCTAAAATAGACAAATTTTTTAATAGATTATATTTATATTTGCAATGTAATTTAACGTACTTGTAAATCGAACAACTTTTAATATATTTCTTGATGTCTAAATATAATGTAAATTAATAGTAGTAATATTATATTTTTTTAAAAATAATTGTTTAACTTAAGTACTTAACGCTTAACAATTTATACTAAAACTTGATTGTTTCGATTCGAAGAATATTATTTGTGCTTCGAAATATATATATTTTGTTTCGAATAAATAGATGTTTAATATTAATTGTTAAATATTCGATTATTATATAATTTTCGAGTTTTAGTTTAATTGTTTTGCAAAAAATAGTTAAAATCTTTTGTTTATTAGCTTCTTTAACTTGAATAATTTGTTTTATCTTTTTGTTATACAAATATATTTTTAATATTTGTTAAATAAAAACTTCGAAATTAAGTTTAATCTTAGATTTCTTCTTTTTTATTAAATTGATTGCAACAATAAATAAAAACTAAGTTGTAAAAAAGATTGCGAATGTAAATAATTAAATTGTAAATAAAATAAATATATTTAAAAAAAAGACAAAATTAATAGTTAAAGATAAAGAAATTATAAATTAAAGAATTGTAAATATAATAATAATAAACAAAGAAATTAAGAGAAGAGATTTAGCAAAACGAAATTTGTTTTGTTAAAATAATGCAAATATTGTAAACAATAAAAACGTAAATAATTCTATGTTTTTGTTAGTTGTTAGCAAGAATTAAGTAAACTTCTTGCAAGCTTTTGCGATTCTTTTGTTAACAATTAGTTTAAATTTGATAAAATTTCGAAGCAATTAAATCAATTTTGTTACTAAATTGTAAATAACACTTAATAGTAGCAAGATTAATACAATAGTTGTAACTATATTTAATCTTAATTTGTGTTATTTAAAAATTATTTATTGTTAAAATTGATTGCAAAAATTGTTTTTGTTAAAGAGCAAATCTTGCGATTGTTTAATTAAGTTGTTTGACTTCGCGTCTAATACGTTTAATTAATAAATAATTCTAAAGTTAAATTTGAACAAGAATTCGATTTAGCGAGCTTAACGACAATTAAGTTGTTTAGTAGTTATAAAATGCTTCAAATTGCGATAATTAATAATAATTTTAATAAGTTGCTTAATAAGTGTATTAATATATTTTAAATATTATTTCTTAAAAGCGCAAACAATAATTAACAATTTTTTGTCGTAGATTTTGTAGTTGTACTTTGCGAACAATATAATTTTAAATATATAAATTATTAAATAAAGCAATTTATTCAAATTTATTTGCGAAAGCACAACAATAATTACAAAATCGAAGATATTGCTTTCGATCTAAATCTTTAGATCGAAATCGAAATAATATAAAATAAACTAATTAATAAAGATTTGTTCAAGAGCTTTGAACACAAAATCTTCGAAATTGTTAAATTGTTATAAAAAATTAAAACTTTTGTTCTTAAGTTTATTAAGCGCTAACAAAGATTTAATTAAATTTAAATAATTATAAATAAATTATTAATAAAAGTTGACAAAATTTAAGAAAATTTGTATGTTGCATACGCAAATAGAAGTTTTTTACTTAAAAATATATTTAATTTTCTTAAAAATTATTTGAATCTCTTTAATAATAATAATTAAATCTAAATATTTAATTTACTTAATAAAGAAGATATATTTATTAATATTTAAATAAAGATTTGCGTTATAAAGGTTAGCGAAAACTTTATTTATATAATTTTTATGTTTTTTTTTAATATTATTGTAGATTAAGATATTATTTATATAAATAATGCAAAAATTGTCTAGATAGAAATTAAGAGTTTTATTAATAAAAAATTAAAACGTAATTAAGACATTATATAATTTAAAAAATATAACAACGTATTTAAACAAATTATAACAAATAATAAAGATTATTTTGTATTTATTATTAAAATATATTCGAATTTCGTTAAAAACAACAATAATATCGAATTTGCTATAGTATTTAATTTTATATAATTGTTGCAAAAATTTTCAAATTAATAATAAAGTATTGCGATTCTTAATTGTTAAAGTGTTAAAATTTTTATAATTTATATAAACGCACAAACTCTTATTAGATTTTATAATTATAAAAATAAAAACAATATATTGTAAAATGTTGTTGCGAATTTAATTTTTGCTCTTTATATTATTTAAATAAACTTTAATAATTTCTTCTTTTTAACAAAATATATTGTAGATTTTCTTAGCTAAAGAAGTTGCTTTTAAAACAAAATTAATAATATAATTAATGCTTTTATTAAGCGACAACTTGTTAACTTTTTGCGAATTAAAAAATTTAATTTATTGTTTAAATTTCGAATGTATTTGCTTTTCAAATTGCTTTATATTTGAAAATTTTTGTTTAAATTTAATATAAAATTTATTGCAATTATTAAAAGTAATAGTTGCAACGTTTATAATAACATTATTATTTGCAACACAAACTAGATACTTGTTGTTTTTCTTTAATTAATTTAGTATAACGAAGTGTTTAAATAACATTACAATTGTTTTGTAATTTTCTTTAATAACAAGTTTCAAAAATATAAAGATATTTATTTAACAAACGTCGACTTTATTGGAAGACTTTAAAGATAAACATTTTAATTACTTGCGTTAATTGTTAAAAATCTCTAACAATTATTAATTTAATAAGTAGTATTTTATACAATAATTAAAATTAAATTTGAAAAATTATATATTATTTTTAATTTATATATTATATTTTTTAATCTAAAGTATATTAAAAATAATTGCGAATTGTTCTAGTTTAATTATTAAACATTATAAGATATTAATATATTTGCTAAGATTACTAATAACTTAAACAATATAAATAATATTAGAAATAAATTTGTTATTAGTTAAATACAATTTGACAAAATTTTAAAGTAGCATAATAAAAAATTTATAAAACTTAATAAATTTTTTATTAATAAAGATTTTATTGAAGACTTCGATATTAATAAGTAGCATTATTTTAATATAATATTTATTAAAAAATAAATAAACTTAATTTAAACAAATCTTAATATAAAAATTTAATTGCTAATTATCAAGAAACTTGTTGTCAATAATGTTAAAATTAAAATTAAATTTAATAAACAAAATTTTATTTTGTAAATTAAACAAGATTTTAAGTTTCTTTATTGTTTTTTTTACAAATATTAATTTCTATCTTAGACTATAACTTTTATTAAGAATATTTAATTTTTTAATTTGCTAAAGTTATCTAAGTTGTTATTTAAGATATTAGAGATTTTTTTTTTAAATGTTGTTAATTTAAATAAAAGTTCAAATAATTGTTAAATAAGATTTCTTTATTTGTTGAAATTTTAAATCGATTTTACAAATTAATTTAATAAATTAATTTAAAGTAATATAGTTTGTTAAAGTAATATAACAATTTTAAAATTTATAACTTAAATCTTTGTCAAATTAATGTATTTTATTAATTTCTAACATAGAAACTTTAATTATTGTAGATATAAAACGATTAACATATTAATTAAAGATTTCGATATCTTTTATAACAAATTCGAACAACGTAATTTTAACAAAGTTACGTTGTTTTTTATCTAAATTATTTTATCAAATACTTAGATCTTTAAACAAATTATTTATTATTAAATAAAAATTAACAAATTTATTAAGCAAACAATACTTAATTTCTCTAAAGATGTTATTAATAATTTTAATAATAACAAAACTAAATTTGATTTTTTTAAAAACAAAATGTTAAAAAGCACTATTAAATTTAAAAACTAATATAATAATTTATTGTTTAAACTTTTTAAAATTCTTAATAAAGATAAGAAAATTAAGAAAATATTTATTGTTTTTTATGTTTTGTAGTTTTGATTTAAGATTACAAACAAAATAGACGTTGTTAAATTAATCTTTTGATTATAAACTAAATTTATAAAAGTAATTATATTTGTTATTGTTGTTAAAGTTGTAAATTACATAAATAAATTTAATAAATGCAATTTCTTTATTTTAAGAAAAAGAAAGCTTTTGTTTTAGTTAATGTATAATAGCTTTAAACAAATTGCATTAAACTAAAGCGTTGTTGCGCTTTTGTTAAAAACAATATATTATTTTGTTACAAATACTTATTGTTAATTTCGCTTAACTTAAATAAGTTTACAAAGAATTAATTTAAATTTTTAACTAATAAATAAAGTTAAAATTAATCTTTTTATCGACTTGAAATTCGACAATAATAATATTATTTTTATAAAGTAATTAAAGTTATTTTTTTACGTTATTTTTGATTGCTTTTTACAAGAGTTAAGACGTTTTTTATTAATTTTTGTTAAAATTATTAAATTAATTAATTAAAATACAATATTAATTTAACTTATTTTTATCTTCTTTTTTAATATATTTGTTACGAAATTGAGCAAAGCTACTATTTAGCAATTAATATATCAAAGATCGAATTGATGTATTTGACAAATTTATATTATTAAACGAATTTAATTTAATTAGTTTATTAATTATAATTTTGTAAAAATTAAATCGAACAAATAATAAAAATTCGAATATATTGTACTTAAATAAATTAAAGTGCTCTTCGAACTTTAAATTGTCTTTAAAATTATTTTAATTTAATAAAGAGTTTACAAAATAATAATTATAACAAAAAACAATAATAATATCTAATTAATCTTTATTTATTGAAGATTTCTTAAATAATTTGCGATTTTTGTTAAAGTTAAACTTAATTTTGTTTTTTAAAACTAATTTTTCGTTAATTATGTTGCAAATATAAATAAAATACAAATAATATAAATGTTTATAAACAAGAATAAAAGTTTAAAATTAAATATGTTTAAGATTATATAAATATTAAATAATTTATATTATTTGCAAAACAAATTTTTTAATATTAAAAATAAATATTGTTTAAAGTGTTGTTTTGTTGCATAACAAATTTTTTAATATATAAAAACAAAAATGTTGTTTAAAGACAACAACGAAATTGTATTGTAATTATTATTTTAGCAAATTTATTAATTTTATTTTAACAAATTTATTGATTTTATTTTAGCAAGTTTATTGATTTTATTTTAGCAAATTTATTAATATTATTTTAACAAATTTATTAAATCGAAATTAAAACAATTTGTTGTCTCTTTATTTTAGCAAATTTATTAATTTTATTTTAGCAAATTTATTAAATTGTAGTTAGAACAATTTGTTATTTATTTATTTTAGTAAACCTATTAAAAAATTAACGAAATTAAATATTATTAAGTTATATATTAATTAAAAGATGTTTATTGTTGCAACTTAATTACGCTTTGCAAAGCGTCTATTTTAATAACTTTATATTTAAAATTTGTTTCGCAAAATAAAAGAAATAACAAATATAAATATCTTTAAAATACGATTTGCAAAATTGTGTTTAAAAGAATAGTTAATATTATATTAAAATTAGAGCTTTAATAACTAGTATATAGTTAATTAACGAAAATACTAACTATATAAAACTAATTATATATAAAAAATAAATATAAGTACTATAAATATTAAGACGTTAGACGTTATTCGTAGTATATTTAAGATTAAGAGACAAAAATTTAAAAAGTAATTAAAGAGCGAAGCTTATTTAGCTTAAAATTGTAATAAATTGTTCGATTCTAATAGTTAAAATCGAATTGTATAAATTATAAAAATACTAACTATATTAAATTAAAACTTAGTTTAATTAAATATAATTTTCGAATTAAGTTATAAATTTTAAAGAAAAATTAATTTAAACAATTAGTTTAATTTTTAATTTTAAAGAGTCTCTTCTTTTATTATTTAAAACTCTATTATTTCTTATCTAAATTATTCATTTTTGATATATTAAATATAACGCACAATTCTAGCTTTTATTTAATTCTCTAATAGTATAAATCGAAATTAATCTAATAATATAATAACAATATATAAAAAAAATATCTTAAAATTATTAATGTAGATAATATATTAATCTAGATTATAGTATTTATTAAGAAATAAATAATAAGAAACAAATTTAATTATTAATTCGCGATTAATAGCTATAATATTATAGAAAATTCTATTTGTAATATTTAGATTAAACAAAGTAAAAGATTTCTTTAATTTAATTAATTGTTGCTTATTTAATCTATTATTTCTTATTATTAATTATCTACATTTTTTATATTTTTCTTTGCTATATATAGTATATAGTAAAACTATTATATTTTAAAGTATTAAATAATTGCTTTAAGTATATATATTGCGAGAAAAAACTACAATTGCTATTATAATAAATATATAAATATATATAAATAATTTGATAGATTTATAATGCTCTTTTATAAAATATAATTCGCAATTAAAACTAAAATTAAAAAGAAAAAGATTTAAAAAAGATACAAATTTTTTTTATCGCTTTCGCTATAATATTGTCGAATTATATAAGTATCTTTGTAATATTATTTATTGTGCAATATAAATACTTAATTGTTGCAATATATAATTATGTTTACAAAGTTATAAATATAAAAGTAAATATTTAATTATATTTGTCAAATTACTTGTATATATATATTAGAATTAAAGCTTTAATAACTAGTATATAATTAATTAACAAAAATACTAGCTATGCAAAACTAACTATATATAGAAAATAAATATAAATACTATAAGTATCAAAACGCTCAATATTATTTATAATATATTCGAAATTAAAGAGCAAAAATTTAAAAAATAATTAAAAAGCAAAGTTTATTTAGTTTAAAATTATAATATTTTTTTTTTCTATTTACAAGTTTTAACAAAGTAATATTAAATTTTTTAATTAATATTTTGAATTAACTTTAGTTAATTTTGAGTGTTTGTTAAGTATAAGTTTTAATTAATATTAAATATATATTAAATATTGTTTAACAATAAAAACTAAAATTTTTAATATATATTAAGCGAAAGAATAAATTTGTTAAATAAAAAAAAATAATTAAAAATTTCAAAATAAAATATACAAAAAACAATAATATGCAAAGCAAAAAATATATATATTGCAAATAATTTTCTAATTAACTCTTAATTATTTTCGATTAATATTAAATATATTTATCGAATATAATTTAATATTTAATATTTAAATATTAAATAATTGTTAAATAGTAAAAATCGAATTTCAAATAATTTATTAAACGAGAACAAAATTAAAAGAGAGAAAATAAATAAATTTTAAAAAAACATCAAATGTAAAAAAATTAAAAAGAATACAAAAAATTATTAATTTTAATTCTAAAAAAAAGTCTAAATTACGTAATACAAAAATTAAGAAATTAACAACAAAATAAAGATTAATTGCGTTTAAAAAATTTTAAAAAATTAATAATATACAAAAAAATTTGAAAGATTAATTAATTATATAATTTATAAAAGAAATAGCAACATTAAAAAATTAAAATTTATCAAATTTTAATTATATTTAAATACAATTTGTCTAAACTTGCAATATAGAGAAAAAAAATAACATAAAAGTAATTTGACAACAATTTATATATAATTGTGCGTATATTTAAAAATGTCAAATTAACTTTTATTTAAAAAATCTTTAGAAAAAACAATTATAAAATATCTAATAAAAATACTATAAAAACAACGACAAAAATCGTAAATATATATCGACTAATTCTTAACAATAATAATATATTAATAATATATTTTCGAGATTTTCATTAATTAACGCAATAGACAAATTAATATATTAAGTTAATTTAATTAAAAAAAAAATTTAATTTTAATTGCAAATATATAATAAATAACTTTTAATAATAGTAATATATTAACAATATATTTTTAGAGTTAATTCTAAATATAATAATAAAAATTGTAAATATATATTAAGCAATATTTGATAACAATAATAGAAAAACGCAAAAAACGTATAAACGCAAATTATTTTATTTATAAGATTTTTATTTAAAAGATATCTTAAATATCTAGTAAAATTCGATTGTATTGTAACGAGATAGAGATAGAATCCTAGTTAGTAGACAACTATAACAACAAAGACTTATTGCGATGCATGCATAAATCGCACTATACAATCTAATAGTATATTAAATAGCTAAGATTCTAAGATCTAAGTAGAAGAGATCGCATATATATTGCAAATAAATTGCTAATACTAGTAGCAAACATTCTTAAATTTATAGTCTAATATTATCTAATTATTTAACTACATACAATTTTCTCTCTTTTAGTAATCGTCTCTTAATTACTAAATCAAGAAATTTTTGTTTCTACTCGTATAGAAGTTGTAATAAAAAAATAAAAAAATTGCTTTTATTTTTTTAAGATTGTTAAGTTAGATTTTTTGTTTCTCTTATTATTTGAGTCGATTGTATAAAGAACATAATAAATCAATTCGCATAAAATTTCTCTCAAAGTTAAAAAAATTATTTGATCGAAATTAAGTACTTGATAAAATTAATTGTTGTAAATCTTGCTTATCTTCTAGAGACAATAACGATAGTAATAAGCTTTTTTAACGTAAATTTAGAAGATTAATTTAAGAAAAAAGTAACAATAATAAAGTAAGTTGTCGTTGTTGTGTCTAAATTAAACTCTTTAAAGCAAAAGATAAACATATAATTCTAAAAATCATTTTTAATTCTAAGATATTCGATCTAGATTGCTAACTTAGTTTTAATTTATAACGTTTCTTTCTAATTTTAAATCAAAATAACAAAATTTTCTTTTTTTTGCTAAAACAAATAATCGAAGACTTAAATCTTATTTTCTTTTTATAGTTAATTAAATAAGAATTTAAATTGTTTTAGATATTAAGTTAATAAGTATTAAATATCTTAAAGTTTTCAAATGTTATAAACTATATTTACAAATAAATTTAAATACTTTACTTTTTATTTTTTAAATCTTTCTTTATATTAATTTTACGTAACGTGTTGTACATTTTTAAGTTTGTTTTATTAAACGATTAAATTTCTTTGCATCTTTAAACAATATTCTTAATTTTTTATTACTTTTATCAAGTTTTAAAACGCATATTCTATAATAACATTCTTAATATTAAATATAAAAAAAAAGTCGATAGCAACTTTAAAACAATAAGATATGTTAATTATAAATAAATTTGACAAAATTAAATTTTAATAAGTTGCAACAATGCTATTTCTCGTATTTATTTAAAAATTCTTTAAAGTTTTTTTATCTTTTAATAGAGTTACGTAGATAAGAAACATTTTAATTTTTGTATTAATTTTAATTTTTAATTTGCAATAAAAGATTTAAGATTGCGCAATTCGCATATCTTTAAATTGACAAAATATATTTGCTTAATACAATTTTTATTTTAACAAATTCTTTTTTGTCAATTTAGTTTTTAATATTTTTTTGTTTTGTTATTCTCTTTTTATTGTTTTTTGCAATTATACGTCGATCTAATTATAAAAATTATTTAATAAATATTTTTCGCAAAACAAATTATTTTATACAACAAAAAAAACAATTAATTACAATTGCTAAGACTCTTAATAAATGTTTTAATTTACATTAAAATTAAAGTAATTTTTCGACGTTTAATTTTTATGCTTTTTAAAAACTAACAAATAAGATATTGTTAACAATTTATGTTTGTAATTGTCTTGTAAAAGCACATATATTATATAAGAATCTAAATTTACTTGCATTATTATTTGTAATATAGAGAACAAACAATTAAGAAGTTATTTTTTTTGTTAATTGTTATTTTTTTGTTAATAATGTAATATTATTTGCAATTTGTTTTAAAGTTGCGATTATATTTAGTACTTCAAATTAACAATTAAATAAACAAATTAATTTTAACAAACAATTATTTTATACTAATTTTATTTCGCTAGATCAATACTATCTATTATTCGAAGTTAAACATCAATTTATTAAAAATTATTAAATAAGAAGATTAGCTTTTCTCTTTTATAAACATATTGTTTTAGAAGATTTTCGAAAACAAACAAACAAACGTTAAGTTCAAAGTTCAACTTATTTTATTTTACAAATATTAAGAAATCGTTTTGTTTCTCGTAATACTAAATTACTTATCTCTTAATTTAATTATTAAAAATTCGATTTATTTTTAACAAATTTTTTAGCTTTCTTTAATAAGCTATACAAACAATTAATTTTAATATAATTATAATTAGATTTTCTTTTTGTTTCTTTGTCAATATAGTTAATTTAATTAGTTAAAAAACTTTGATCAATATTGCTAAACAATAATTGATTCGATATTGCAAATTTATATTTACTTTTACACATAAATAGTTTTTCGCATCGTTCTTCTTATTTGTCAAAATAAAAATAGCTATTATCTCTAAAAAGATTTTTGCGATTTTAATAATTAAAGTACGTAATTTTGTTGTATTGACAACTTTAAATAATTTAAAATTTAATAAAAACAATCTTAATATTAAATCTCGCAATCGTAATAACAAAGAAAAAGCTTCTTCAAAACAATTTAAATTTTAGTTTTTTTTTTAGTTTTATCTTTTATAAATTTTGTTATTTTTAAACTTCAATTTTAATTTTAATTAAGAAATTAACGATTTAGATTCTTTTTATTTGTCGTTTTGAGTTCGCGTTCTCTTTGCATTTTTTACAAAAAAAAACAAAATTGTTTAAACTTTTGTTCGACAAATTTTTTTCAACTTCGCGTCTAAAATTCTTATTAAATTATATCTTTAAAAATAATTTTTTATTTTAATTTTTAAAAGCTCTTGTTTAATAAACGCTATTGTATTTTTGAACTTTTCGACATTTATTTTGTTATAGTCGTCAATTATATAATTAACAACGTATTTCAATTCTATAATACGATATTTAAGTCGATCGCACACAATTCGATTTAATTTCTTCAAAATTTTTTATAAATTCTAGCGCTTCTTTGTTATTTGCAACATTGTTTTAATAATTAATTAATTTACATTTTTAGACAATATATTTGCAATTTTTAATAATTATAGTCTACAAAGTTAAATTTAATTATTTTAAATTTGTAGCTTTTTATTTTAATCAATTTTTTGTATTGCGTTCTTTAATTTTTGTTATAATAAATTATTTATTAGTACTTGAGCGTTCTTATTAATTGTTTGTTACAAATCTCGCGTTCAATTCTTAATTATTTTTAAAATATTTAAAATTGTGTTTTGAAGATTTTTCAAACGTTCTTTTCTTTTATTGTTAATAGTTTTATTACATTAAAACAAAATGTTAATTACTTAAATATAGATGCAATTTTTAATAGTTAAATTGTCTTTTACAAGTTAAATAATTGTTTTTTGCAATTTAATTTAAATTTAAGTTTAAGAAGTTTGACATTGCAATATTCGTAATTGTTGCGATAATATTTGCTAACTTTGTGCTTAAAATAATTTAATTAAAGAAGTTAATTCTTAATTACAAAAAAAATATATTAATATTATTAAATTTTGATTTGTGTTTTGTTTAGCAAATGCAAGCTATTGTTCTTTACAAATTTTTTCTATTAACATAAATAATAATTTTTGTTTTTAATCTTAATTTTTTAATAAAAATTAAGAAGTTTCTCTCGCAAGAGATTGTTTACGTTTAGTATCTTATAATTGTTGTTCTAAATCTACTATAACACAAACTTAATAAAAAAAAATTTATACAAAAATAATAGATCGAAAAAAAGAATTCTATAAATAAAAAATCAAATTATTAAATTGCTATATCTTTATAAATAAAGCAATAATTTGTTTTAAATATCTAACAAATATAAAGTTTCAAATGCAAAGAATTTTTATTTATAAACTTAATTGTTGTTTGTAACATTTACATTATCAATTACGCAAAAAGATTGTATTAACATTTATTCGTATATTAACTTGCAAACAAATATAAAACTAATATAATTAATGTGTAATTTCGTTATCTTTATTGTTAAGAAATGCTACGTAAAAAATAATTAAAACTCGTTCTTTGTAATTTAAAGAAATTTTTGAAATTTTAAAACTTTGAATCAAAGTTTATTATTAATGCTTTTAAATCGCTTTTTAGTTGTTAATTTTAATTAATTAAAATAGACGAACAAACGCTAATATTGCTCGCTTGCTTCTAATTAATCGAAATTGTCAATATTTCGACTTTTTGATTTTTTTGATTTTCTATTTGTTTTTTTCGAATGTTCGAAATTATAATGTCTTATAAATTATTTTGCGTAATTAAATTACTTTTTAGTACTTATAAATTAATAAATTCTATATTAAAGTCTTTGCAAATAAAACAAATATAAAGATCGCAATTTTTCTTTTTTAAAAAAAAAATCTTACACTTTTGTGTAATTCAAATAATCGTAATAAAATAACAATAACATAATAATCGCAAACAATCTTCTATTGCTTTAATCAAACTAATTTTTTATCTTTCGCATAAAATTATTTTTTATTTTTTCATTTTTGTCTTTTAACTTCGCGAAAATCTAAAAATTCTAATTTTTTGCTACGTATCTTTTTAATTAATTTTCTAAATAAGTATTTTTAAGCTTTGTACTATCAACTTCTTTCAAAATATAAAAGTCTTTAATTTCGTTTTCTTTTCTTATTTTAAAGAGATTTTATTATTAAAAGAATAGTTTTACGTTATATTTTTTATCGAACTTAATGTTATATAATAAAATCAAATCTTTAATTTGAAATAAACGCGTTAACAACTAATAATTATTATCGAAAAAATTCTTGTTCGCTTCTCTAAAACAACAAAGACGCAAAATTGCTTTTTGAACGTTCTTATTCTTTCTTTTCAATTGTTTTGTTCGCAACATTAATAGATTTATCGTTAAACAAACTTTTTCCCAATTTATAATATGTTAAATTAAATACTTTATTTTGATCAATAATATAACTTCGTATTTGAACTCAAAGCAAAACAACGTCTTTTTGATAAATTTTCAAATTGTTGTTTTATTAATTTACAATATCGCGTACAAATGTCGTAATCAATTTGTAAAGATTTTTTTAATTAGTTTAAACAAAACATTAATAATAAGCTTGTGTTCTTTTTTTATTATTTTATTTGTTTGTAAGTAATAAGTTAACGTTGTTACTTTTTTGACGTTATATCTCTTTAGAAGTTTAATTGTTATATTAATTTTATTTTTAAATTTGTTATTTATAATTATTTTCTTAACATATTTATATCGACAAAAAATATTCTTTTATAAAAACTTTACTATAACAAATGCTTTAAGATTCGAAATTGTCTTAATTTTTATTTATTTCGTCAAATTATTTCGAACAACTATTAAACTTACTTTGATAAACATTTTTGCAATTAATATATAAATGCAATTTACAACAATCTTTTTTTACAAATTAAAGATATAAGTCGAATGCATAGTTTTCTTTTATTTGTTAGAAATTTTTCGCTAATATTTATCGCAATTTGCGACATACTTTTTGCAAAAATTAAATAAATTTCGTTATTAATATTGATTTGCAATGCGTTAATAAATACTTTTTCTCTCTTTATAATTGCTCTTGTTATACAAGCTTTTTATAATTCGATTTTTGTCTTTTATCTAATTTATTACTTTATGCAAAAATATATTTTTATTTATCTTTTAAAACAAACGCTCTTCTTTTATTAAGAAATAAAAAATATAATTCTTAAATTTGCGAAAATTCTTCTAATTTATATTCGATCTTCGCAACGAAATCAAATATTAAACAATTTGTTCAAATTTATCGAAATATTTGTCTTTAAAAATATTTTTGTTCTTTTTTAATATTGTTATTTGTGCAAGATAAACGCGAATACAATTCAACTAATTGTTAATAAAATTATTAATATTTTTCTTATTAATTTTGTCAACATTGCCGAACGATTCTCTTAATTTTCTTAAAAGTTTATTAATTATTATATACTTTTAATTAAGCATATATTGTATATTAAAATCAAAAAGACAAATTTAAATTAATTAACAAATTATTAAAGTATTAAGCAAATTTGTTGCAAAGCAATTAAGTTAAATTATTAAAATGTTTGCATTAATCTTAATTGTAAATTGAATTTTATACAATTAAAATTGCATTTTCTTTAAAATCTTTATAAGCTTTTAATATTTTCGCTTTTTAACATTGTATTAAGATTTTTGTTCGCTTCAAAGCTTACTCTTATATTGTAAAAAAAATTTTTTTTTGTTATTGCATCAATTTGTATTAATACGACTTTTTAATTTTTTAAACTAAAATCTACAATCAAAATAATTTTGTTAATTAAAATAAAGTAGTTTAAAATGCGTATTATTAATATATTTGTTAAAACAACCTTTAATTTATTTATAACATTTTATTATTCGAAGTTTTAAACAAAGATATATCTTGTTTTAAACAAATAATAGATCGACTTTACAACAATTACAAATTTTAGTATTTAAATTCAATAGTAGATGTATACTTCTATAAAGACTCTAGCTTTAAAAACGTTTTTACACAATAATTGTTTAATAATTTTAATAATCTTAATGCTATTAAAAGATTGTTTATTAAAATTATACACAAAATCAACATTTTTAATTTCTAATTTGTAGAATTAAGATTTTTCGTCAAATATAATATATTTAAACAATTTTATATTTATTAATATTGCATTTAATTATTAAATGTGTTTTAAAACAAACAATTTAATTTCTAGAATTGTCTTCTTGTTGTTATAATTTAATTTAAATTCTTTTATATTTATATTATTTACAAATAAGCAATATTTGTCGAAAAAATTCTTAAGAATGCGTATTACAATTTTTACAAATTAAGCAATTAAATTAGTTGCATTCTATAACAAGCAAATTATTTTAAATAGTTTAAAAGAAATTATAAAAACAATAGAATTGCAACTCTTTAATGCGAAACTTATTTAATTGTATTTTAAAAAAAAAACAATTAATAATGCAATTATTATTTCGACGAATTCTTTCGCAAATTCTTCGACATTAGAAGATATGTTAGGATTTCAAATTGTTATTTTGTTTATCTTTATAGTCGCATTAATTATGCGATACTTGTTTTTCTTTTTTTTATCTATTAAAAATCAAGAATTTCGATAAAGATTGTAACAATATTTTAGCAAACTTGTTTAAAAACGTTTTTTTAACATTTTAATTACAATAAAATTTAATGTTTAAAAAACTAGAAATTTTAAAACTTGTTATATCTTGTGCTTTATAGTGCGAATTTCTTAATTAAGTGCAATCTCTAGTCTAATTTTGTCTATCTTAACAAAGTTTTATATTAAAACAACTTTACAATTAAAGAGCATTATAATTAAGAGTTTTTGTTTTTGCGAAAAAAGTTTGAACTTTATAATTAACTTCTAAATACATTTCTTAATAAGACAAAAATCGTATTTAATGTTTAAAAACTTAAACATTAGAAAGAAATTATATCTTTTATTAAATTTCTTTTAAAAAAAATTTGTAATTAATAACTTTAATATTTCTTTTTAATTTAAATACTTGTTTAAAATAAAACTATTTAAATCGCTTATATTTATTAAATTCGTTTTCTAAATTTTTCGCTTATATATTGTATCTACTCAAACAAATAAGCGCAACGCAATAAAAAGTTGACAAAGAATATCGAATTTTCTAAATAATTAAATAGCGAAAGCCTTTTTTATAATACATAATTAAAAAGTTCGAATTATTAATAATCTTTAAAATGTTTAAAACATAATATTAATTCAAATATTTGTTCGATTTTAATTAGCTATATTAACAAACAAACAAGCGCTAATGCTACTTGTTTGCTCTAATTAATCAAAATTTTATCGATTTTTTCTTTTGATTTTATTTTGTAACGTTGTTATTCTAATCATTTTGATTTTTATTTTTAAAGATTCTTTACAATTAAATTTGCGAAATCGAGCAATTATATTAACTAAACGATTATCTAGAAATTTAAAGATTTCTTTAAAAACACAACGTTTTTATCTTTGTAATTAGAGTAATTAACAAACATTTCTAAAATATTGATACGCTTTGTTTTGTCTCTAAAATAAATTATTAGTTTTAAAAAGTTGTTGTTTATATTTACAAAGCTTATTTAAGCACTTTGTTAAAAAGGTCGATTTAATAGAATTTTGTAATTAAATCAAGAAACAACAAAAATAAAAATATAAATTATTACTTCTTTAATTAATATCTTTACATCTTTTATTATTTCTTTAAAACGAACACGTGCTTTCGTAATCTCTACTAGTAAGATAAAAACACTTTGTCAAATAATTAAATTAATTTTGTTCGCAAAACCCTTGCTAATACAATTAATTTTCGCATTATTATTGAATATTGCTTTAATTTTTACATTCTTTAGTTACATTTGCGCAATTAAACAAACAACGAAATACAAAGTTCTAAGAGATTCTACTTTTGCAATAATGTTTTTAAAATAAACGATTTTAATAAATTTAACACTAATTAATTTTATAATAACAATTGTTTTTTTCTCTTTTTTAATAAGCTTTTAAGATTTTCTTTTTGTTACTATAGCATCAAATTTCTTATTAAAAAGAGAAAAAAAAAAAGAGCAACTTAAATTAAAACAAAGATCTAAAAGATTTATTAATTTTATTTTTATTTTTAAAATAAAAATACTTTAAGTTAAAGTCTTAAAATTGACTTAATTCTTTATAATTTATAATATTCTTTTCGAATATTTTGTTCGCTATATATAGTTTATAGAAGTCTTTTGCTTTTTTTTAGATTTAATTTTTTAATACTTAATAACTTTCGAATTAGAGTTAATTATTGCGAGAACGTTCTTTATTGTAACGTTTTTTACTTTTTTTTTTTTTTTTTTTTTTTTT
>JAABUL010001563.1_pt1 | contig 42533 bp, 39 predicted proteins | sample 5559151 | NCBI WGS metagenome assembly JAABUL01 (sample SAMN10711876, study PRJNA513368) | rock metagenome | isolation source: Antarctica rocks | place: Antarctica: Victoria Land, Pudding Butte sud | reverse complement strand
AGATCTCTATCTCGTCATCTATATACGTGAACACCGTCTCTGGGACGGAGGAGGGTGGTGGGGGGAGACGGAATCCGCTGACGGTGAGAAAGAAGAAAGAGGTAGGGTCCGGTTGGTGGGATGGTGGATGGGGAGGAAAAGGGTGAAGGGGGGGGGTGTGCACAATGGTAGGAAGAGAGGAGAGATGGAGACGGTGCGGAGGTGTGAGAGAGAAGGAAGAGGGGGGGCCAGGAAGTATCAATTTGGATTGTGAATTGGATGGGGGAAATTCATCACTTCCCCAGGCAGCGAAGACAGGATGTAGAGTCCAATCCTCCATCCAAGAAAAAGGTGCCAGGAATCGTCGATGAGTAAATACACTTTACCACGTAACGTAAACTGAACTGAACCAAGCACTGGATCGACTTGCAGACGCGAGAGTATTGCATCGAGAGCGTTCCTTCTTCTACTCGTTACCGGTACGGAGCAGTAGATAAATGGAGACTGCTCCATGTTTGAAGACTAGGCGCTATTGAAGCACGCTATTTTTCTTGCCAACGCCTCTATTTTCCGGCGATAGCGCTGAGTGCGAATCTTTTTGTGGATGGAGGATTTCGGTGGTCTGGTCTTTGATGGGGGTGGAAGGGGGGTTGCTTGGTGGATTGTTGTTTTGTGCGGTACTTGGAGTAGCTAGCCGATGCAAGGGGAGATTTGGCCCAGGTTGAGACACCTCGCTTCTCGCCAGGTCCGTCTTGCAAATCACCTCGAAAGGGGACAGAAGCCATCTAAAGCACGAAAACGAAACCCGCGGACAGCCAAAGTGGGCCAGTACGACATCTTGACATAAGTAGGAAGACTTTTTTCTATCGTCTGCAGAGATATGCCCGTCGAAGAAGCAAAAAGGGATGGTCCGGCAGTTTTGCACATAATCAGCCCAGCAGAACTTGATGAGGATTAGTATCATAGCCTTCAAGAAGGAGGGAGATCACCCTGACCTTCCCAATTCCAGTCCTTCATTACACCCACCCAATGCAATCGGCCCCGCACCGTCCTCTCATGGTCAATGTTCTCCAAAATATCCGTGGACGTCTTCATCAGCCTTGGAGGCCTCGTGGGCGCTGAGAAGCTACCAATCCGGCGCCTGACCAAACCGTCATGCTTGGAGCAATCCAGGCAACCGGAGTACTCCTGATGACCGGAATTCCTTTTCGTATTGTTCGCCATATACGTATGGCAATACCTCTGCCTGGACTTCTCGGCCTCGTCGATGTCTCGGCGATCCCAGACCTCCTTGATGACTTCCCAGCAGCGGTCTAGATTGCCGATAGACATCCGCTGAACCATAGCCGCCCACCTCTCCTCGACCCACAGACGTTCTTCATGACTGACCACTTCGCAGCCTGCAGCTAGCAGAGGGTAGATGTGTACGATGATAGCCCTCGAGCTGATTGGAACAGCTGCGAGTTTTAATAATACCTTCTTGGCTAACTCCTCAGCGGACATGGATGGGATCTCAGGGACCGCTTGATGGAGGTACAATAGCGTGGCCCATCGATAGGCTTCTGCAGTCAGCAAGCTATGCTGGATTTCGGACGAAGGATCTTCAGGCGATTCGAATAGGCAGGGTGGGTCCCAATTCACGATTGCACTTTTCAGATCGTTTGCTTGAGAGACTATCGTGACGGTATTGCTGGGATATCGTATGACCTTCCGTACGAGATTTGCAACTCGTCCAATGAGCGGGAACAGGGTGCTGGCACATCCCATCAGCGGATCTACCTCGTGACTGAGGGACATCGGTCCGCAAGGTGTGAGGACAGCGTCGAAGTCATTCGAATCGTCGTCGTCGACAGATGTGAGGCGTGCGATGACGTCCATGTACACCCAGGTGTTGCAAAGGAATTTTAGACGATTCAGTTCTTCTGGGGGTAGAGCATTTTGTTGATGGTTCATCAGGGCGCGATTCACAAGCACTTTAGCTCCTCGCAGATGCTCTATGCCAGTGGAGGTATGCTGGTCCCAAGACTCGGAGAAAGCCAAGACAAGCGTTGTCGCTAATACAGTTTCTGTCCGCATATTGTGTATCCCACTGGCCAAGTGTTCAATACTTTGTCTCATATGGTCGATACCGTGCACCCTTAAAGCCGGCTTGTTCTTGGACGTGTGGAATGCGGTCATTGAGCTGATGGCATGATACAGAGCTGGCGAATCGCGAGCTAAGGGCCATATCATGGTTCTCCATGGATTCTCATTCGGCCCATCCTTGACAGAAAGGATTCCGCACGTTTGTCGGTCGAATCTTAACATCAGCATCTCCGGGCTTCCCGGCAGTATTCCTGGCTGTTTGTACATTGCGTTGCAGCACGAGCTGTCCGAGGACCCCGTTGAATCAGAGAAAGATGGTGACGGCAGACGCGTCCGCCATCTTTCTGCAGGATCGTGTCGCGGAATCTCTTCGACGTCGTTTTCCAGCTCATAAAAATCATGACTGGTAGGTGTTTGCTCAGCATCCGGTTGCACAGGTCGGTAGTGTACTTCTTGCTCGTATTGGAAGTCGACATACTCCGGTGGTGGAGGGGCATCGAGATTCGACCCGGGTACCAGGAGGTCGATCAGTCGAGGAGACTGGCCTGGAGAGAAGCTTGTAGCGGTAGAGCCACCTGATTGCTGCGTACTCCAGTCATCAAACGCTGAAAGATTTGTCGACGGCGTTTCTATTGGTGGTATGCCGTCCGAAAACCACCAAGGTGCTAGCCCGGGATTCCCACATTGTGACGGATCAGGAGAGAAGATATGTATGGAGTCGCCGATGTGTGAGTGTGATATATTGGAATCGATAGATTGGAAGGAAGGCAAAGGGTATTGGTAGAGGGATCTCTGATGGCCGTCATAGTGTCCAGTAGCAGGTTGGGAAGGTTCAAAGGGATTTGGGCTTGCCGACTTCGAAGGTCGTGCGGGAATTGTATCTATGCTCAGACTTTAGCTGGTTTCCTCTCTCACAAAGGCAAACTGTATACCCTTCCCCAATGTCGGAGACGCGAGCTTGGTTATGAAAGTCGCTTCCTCAAAAGCGCGCCACTTGAAGTCCTTCTTATAGCCGCCACATTCCACCTGGCGCTTGTGGCACTGCTGACATGTTGGTTTTGTCTCGTCGCACTTCAACCTCTTCGCTTTGCAGGTCACACAACCTAGACATTGTGTTGGTCCAATTGATACAAACATACGGGATCAGGCGGCTGCGCGGGAACGTACCATTGCGGCTCTTGGACTGTTTGGGCTTGCTTGTGCTTGCTGTGCTCGCAGCAGCTGCCTTCACCTTTGGTGCGGACAATTGATCCTTCTTGGCCTTCGTGACCTTCGGTTTCGTTTGTCGGACAACAGGCGATACGAGGATGGGCGAATTAAGGAAAGCCGTTGGTGACGGAATGGCGATTGTCTCCATGGAAGCTCCTCCAGCAACGTGGTGTTGATGAAGGAGAGCAGTGGAAGCCTCCGGAAAGCATTCATGAGTGGGGAGGAGGAGGAGTCGCAATCGTATCGGACGGTTTGTGAGAGTGTGGAGGGACAATTGAGGGACTGACTCCTCAATGGGATCATCGATTGGCCCACGTCGGAGAGCATCTCGCGATTGAAGGTAGCTTGTCTGATAAAGCTAAAGTGCTGGACAGCGCGCCAGGGATCCGTTGAGCGGAGAGCAAATCATGGGGGCCCGCCCAGCGGTGCCAGTCTAAGAACTGACCCGAGAAGCGAGAAGCGAGGCACTTGGGTCACGGCGAAGAAGACCTCAAATCGATATATCTCATTCCCATCTGCTGTTGTGAGAAAGTATAAGCTATCTCAAATCATATCCTTGCTCTGTCGTCTGCAGACGGCCCTGATGCTGCACTGTAAATTGTGCTGGTGGGTCCAGGACGTGGGTGCGGAGCGCTGAAGATTCAATTGGGACCATAGAGTGGCATGGGCGGTACACCATGCTGGTGGTCAACCTTGTCCGAGTTACGGGTGTCTACATGAGTGTGGTGAGACGGTCTGCAATGGATCGGAATCTCATCAGATGTTTTTGGAATTGGTTCCGGTAAGAAAAACACAGCAGGCCAACCCTGTCTGATCCAAGGCTCCAATGGCTGTGCTCACTACTTCCAGTTGAGACAGAGGCCTTGCTGCAACGGCTATAGAAACAGAATCTCTCTCCTGCAAGAGAAAAAAAATAAATTTTCACCCGAAGAGGGACTCGAACCCTCAACCTTAAGATTTACTTCCACAGGCCGGGAGGCATGATAAAAGTCTCACGCGCTAGCCAATTGTGCCATCCGGGTGGCCTATGATATCGTGCGCACGAATTACCCAAGACCGTAACAGGAAAGTGCGTGTTTGCTTACTAAAATTGTGTATATTTTTGTGGGGCGCGTTTAGGCTATCACGTGCACGGACATATTTGATTCACCTGATTGAAAGAACGCTATCTCTTGGCAATCTACGGGAATAGGGAAATGCGATAAAGATCTTGAAGTGTATCTTGATACTATAAGTAAGGAAGCTTGCTTTTCTTATTTTAGTTATGATCCCAAAGTGTCGCTGCGAGAATTTACAAGAATTTATTGCACTCTGTGTTGTCAAGAGCATCTTCTGCAGTATTGTCGATGCTCTTGCTGTTTTCTATAACACTTTTCACGTGAATTATTTGATTTTTCTTTATTTTCTTCTTATGAAGATCAAGCAGTTTGACTATTCTTTTACCTAGAATTTGTTGAAAAACAATCAGTCTTCGATAATAAAGATACTTGGAAAGCAGTTGATTTGCCTGAATTGTAAGTGCTATTGTAACAATATGCTCGAACGATTGTTGAGATTCGCCATGTGAAATTGCGGTACTACATTGGGTCGTTACAGCTAACATTGTTTGATAATAGGAGTCGCTTTTGTGTACAGGCAATCATTGATTGGCATGCTTGTCATGTTAGAAGGCTGCGTAGTACTACGAATGTTGTAATTTTGAGCAGAGAATGGCAGAGAAATATGGCGGATATGTAATAGACAAACGAGATAAAGCCATTATTGTGTATGGGACGATTGTGTACTAGTCAATTTTGTGCTAAGAAAGCGTGCGATGCTTTGAATAGCTCACGGAGAGTCTAGATTCTTCTTCACTTCGATTTAGTGTGCATCAAGACACTGTCGATAGTCGAGATATAACAAAGACCACTTCTTTGAGGCTCCCATAAGGCAAACTTGGAAAGACATTATTTGGCTCGAAACAGAAACTCAAACACATGCGGATATTACACAAAATCCTAGCGGTAAAGATCTCCCAATATTCGACGGCTCGATGCCTCTAGGAAGTTTCTTTGTGACGATTTACTTATTAATCAAGTTGTTACTTATCTCTTCGATCTAACGCTACCCTAGTTTCATTATTTATTGATCGTCGAATTATTATTTGGCTTCGTTGTTATTGCTTTGCACTAGCTTTATAGTCGCCTGTAGATTGATCTTGTTAGTACTCTTGCCCCGTTGACACCATGTCTATTTCTTCAACATCGACTATTGGTCGCGGCGGATCTAGTAGTTTCGTCGATAATAATTCTAGATCTAGACGTACTTCGGAGGCAACAGTCGATGCAGATATGGATTCCGAATTCTAGATTGTTTCCAAAGGTGCTCAAGTAGGGATAGTAGAGAATTCAACCAATTCGAAAGCGCCACGCTCTAGTTAGGTTGCTTCTAAGCAAGCTTAGCAGCAGAAGTAGAAGCGATTCGAATTCATTATCGACACAACCACGTCCAGCGAGTTCGATCCCACAGCCACTCTATTTGTAGTCACTCTATTCACAGCCACTCCATCTAGGCCCTCGGTTATCAAGATCATCTCTCTCGACATCATAGTCTCTCGCCTCAGCCAAAACGCATCGAAGAAAGCACAGGAGCGTAAGCGAAAGCGACTTAACTCCATTGTCGACATAGTTACTCCCATGGGGTTCGATTCTGCAGTCACTTTATTCAAGTCTTCCACCACCAAAGCCATTTCTCTCGACATCAAAGTTATCAAGGACCTTGTCAAGCACGTGAGAGAGAACAGAGACTACAGAGCTGAACGAGCACAACAGATCAAAAAATTCCGAGAGGAACGTTTAGCGTTGACGAAGTCGATTCGAGAAACAGAACAAGAACTTGATGCCCAGCTCAAGGCCAAGAAGGCGCTAAATCAGATCATCGATGTACTAATGGACTTCGCTACCTTAAACAAACAAAGCAAGGAGGAGGAGATAAAGATCTTGAAGACGATCCAACGTATGAAGCGCAAGGTTGAGGCTCGATTGAACAAGGAGATCTAGACTCTTCAAGATGTTATGGAAGTACTGGATTTCTACTAGATCCCAAACATCAAGTGGGAACATAGTATAATAATTGCCAGATCAAGAGAAGGAATAAAGTTGGTCTCTTTAGCTAAGACAATTATGAAGCGGGATTGTGGGCGTATAGACTTCTGGGCGATGCTTTTCAATTCTTGCATGGTATTTCTTGCATGGTATTTCTTTCGTTTTACGCGATACGCATGATGTATGCCTAGCTAGTTGTTAGTACGACTTCTGAACGATGAAAAGATGATATTAAAGTGCTTGCCGACTCGCGATAGTAGGCACTCTGGCCTGAACGATGGCGTTCGTTGACTTTGCGACAGCCTTCCAGGCCTCACTTCTCACACAGCGCCAGATGCCTCATAGAACCAGGCATCAACGATCGCATACAAGGATGATTCTAGCAGTATTCGCAGCGAACTTCCAACAGTGTAGAGATACTTTGAATAACATCACCAAAGATCGTGGAAATCATGGTCCTAGAGCCGTTTGTATTGTAGAGTTCATGTGTAGCTTCGCATATTTGGCCAGCAGATATCCTCGACCAAAGTTTGATCGTTGTTGATCCATGTACTAGCTAGAGTTGGACCTGAAGTCGTGCTAATAGAGCTGACCTGCCTGGGTAGGAGTAGGTAAAGGAAGCTGAGCTGTGGAAGGCGTGGATACGAGTGAGAGCAAGGTTTGACATAGTGGTCGCAGGATTGCTCGGTCAACATTTCTTAGGTTCAAACATGTCAGCCTTCGCCAGCCTTCGAAAGCATGGCAATAGCTCTATTGATATTTGAACATACAGTCTATACTAGTTGTGACACTGATGATGGTAATGCAACAATTTGTGGGATGGAATTTTATGCGCATAGTACAACGAGCCAACTTCCTCTTCACTCCACTGTCGATGATCTTGACGGCAGTGGTGACAGGAGACGGCAGCGGCGGCGATAAGATGTGGTTTATTTCGTAACAGAGCACAAATATGAAATGGGCTCAATTGCGCAAGTGGGTAAAGTAATTACTTTATGATCTTCGTTCGAGTCTTAAGTCTGGTAAGTGGAGTCTAATAGGCTAAATCTCAATTGGGAATGGTCTTGAGTTCGGGCGTTCGAGTTAGCGAGGTCACATGATTTACAAAATTCGTACCTTATGGCGCGTAAGATACATCTCGGCGCGTTAAGGTATTATTCTCCTACGCAGTTACTACTTTGAATCCATGGCTTTTGGAGCAACGTATTTAGACAGAGACGAAGAGTTTGGCCCTAATGCTACAAAAAAGCGGTGCTCTACCAAGGATTGGATCGTCCACGACTACAAGCGTTTCGTCGGTTTGAAAGAATCATCAATCGCAATAAATGAAGTAGAGATAGAGCAACAGTCTCTCGCTTTAGTTTTCGTCTAGGGCAAGGTAGTCGCCATGCCTTTCTACGAACTTTCTAGTATCGATGGCTATCAGAGATTTCTGAAAATATACACGTTAGCATACGATATGGGTGGGGATCTTGTACCCACCTGGAACTCGAGCCAGGTTAGCATTTGCTTTCTTTGGCTTGCACGAGTCTCGGACATTGTAATCTCTTTACTTCGCAACTTTTGAAAAGTCGTGTCCAAGCTGCGTACTTGTGCAGCCACTATGAACAAGAGATTGAGGATCTTCTTAGCATCTTCGCTTTCGAGTCTCTTGAACTTAGTTCTGGAGTCTTGTATGCTTACTGCTACACCAGAGAAGTCGCGTTGTTGTTGATTCTTTAGATCGTGGATGGCAAGAGTCGTTTCTTGAGCTTCTTCGATTATTCGTTTGTCAGTTTTTGAGATCTGATTGACGATGATTTGCAAGCTCTTCGATGTTTGTTGGTAATAAGATTGTTGATGGTTTTCTATATTCCCAAGCTGCTTTTTGGTTTTCTAGTAGAATTGTTGTAGCACTTCTCCTTGTCTCAGAACATGTGTGAGGAGTTGTTGCGTGTTTAGTTCGATTCTTCGAGAATAAGATAGCCCTTGCTGACTTTCGTTATCGCGTAGGAGGTCGCGAGGGGGTTGAAAACGGGGCGAAGTGAGCGGCGAGCTATCCTAGTTTATTGCGTGGTTGTTGACTTGATTGTCGACAATTGGTTGCTGCCTTTGGCCAAAGGTCGCAGTAGGGAATGTCGAGTTGGGTTTAGGCGAGGCAAGGTTGTCTGTGTCTTCATAAAGTGCTGAGGACTCGGCTATCTTTTGGGAAAGAGAAGATTAGTTACAAGTCCTTCGATACAATTGTGGTCTATACTAATCTTAGAAACGTCCACGGCAAGTCTCACGCGTTGGGGGTTGTCTTGGTACATTTTCTTATGCTATGTGCATAGCATTTTGTGGATGATTGGCTCTATAAAATTTTCGATGTACTTCTTGGTCTTCGAAGTCTTTGGATGGTTACATCGTTCTTCGTTGGACTTCAAGGCAATGCAATCTCTAGAGCCTTGACGGGTGACAACGTGGTTGCTGCTCTTATTTCGAGAGTTGTCGCCCAACAAAGAGGGTTCTGGATCGGACATTTGGGATAAGAAGTATTCAAAGATAGTCCTTGCTAGTGATATTGTTGCTATTCGATAGTTGATTGTTGAGATAGCAAGCAAAATGTGTCTTCTCTCTTCGCTATGTGTCGTTGCAATCAAGTGAGAGCACAAGGAAATCTTGGGTGGAAGACAAGATTTATAATTCGTTTCAGGTAAGACTAGCACGAAAGCAGTTTCTCTTTATGGAGACAAACTTTAGGGGCAACGATGCTGTGCTTAGTCGCTAGCGTTTGAACGTTCTCACAAAGAGATCCCCAATCGTTCTTTGTTCAAAGATTAAACTCGCAAGAGGCAATCAACAAATCCTCTCTAGGTTCTTCTCGTTCGCTCCATAAGGTGTGCCGTAGTCTACAATCACAATTTCGACGAAAATTGGCAAGTATGGCTCGAAAGCAATCAAGACATTCTGCCAGAATCGATTATGCTCTAAATCTTGCAACTGAAGAAGTCGCTAAGACTCGTAGAGAGGAGTTCGAGAGGCAAATTAGGTATCAAGCGCAACGAGATAAGTTGACTATAAGTTGACAGTCAATTCCCAAGATCCTTAGCGAGGAACAAATATGCTGAAAGATCGTAGTCAAATAGCCGAAACCGCGAATCCAATCTTGCAACTATAGACGATGCTCTTTTGGATGCGGAACAAACGCCAAAGAACGCAAAAAGCAGTGTTAAAGAACCTCGACGAAGACGAAATTCGGTCCCAGATAGCAGGCAGGCATCCGATGTCGAAAAACCCTCAACTTAGCAAACTCAACGTCAAGTCGACATTACGATTAGCCCAAATGCTTTCGCAATATCTAGCGCTTCGCGCCATATTGTACTCGAAACCCAACAGCCTATTGAAGATCTATCAAACAAACGATTGAGAGCATCAAAGCTTTTGCTCGTCCAAAGCCCGAGGACTCCCGCAAAGGGCGAGGTCACCTTGATCGATTCTACGATGTTCAACCTGGCAGCTACGCAGTTCCTGCCAGATGCGCGCTCCGCACCTGCGGTCACGAAACTCTCGATGGCTGCCAAAACTAGACCACGGGCTTCTACAAGACATGATAAGCTTGACGTTCCTAGCATTCTTGTTACGTCGAGTCCGAAAGCCTTAGCCTCCAGATTACAAAGACGCTCCATGTTGTTTATTCAGACGCCAACGCCTGCTCCAACGCCTGCACCACAACGACCGCGACAAGATAGAGTTCTCGAAGGATTGTTATTTGCAATGGAGCCATTGTTCATACTGTGGACATGGCTACTAGCGCTACCTCGAGGATTGCTCAACGGTGTTATGCTATTGACGCCATCCTATTTACTAAGATGGATCTCGATTCTAGTCTCAATTCTCGCGACTACTTTCGTTCTGTCGATCTTGATTATTGTTCTCTCGATATTACTCTTGCCCATTGCGTGGGCTTGGAGCATGTCGATGACCACGATTGACAACGTGACGAACCACTTGTGCTATTGGCCCTGGTTCAGCCTTATCTGCACCTACGACTGCAGCTCATCCTCGTGGCTTGTTCTATATCTCTTTTCTAGCACCTGCCTTCATCACACATCTCGAGAGGATCCAGTTGTCAACCCCTATTTGGACGTCGTCGTTGACTTCGGAGAGATGGGCAACATCCTAAGACGTCTATCTATACACGAGACCAATTGCGACTACTATGGCGGGAAAGCCTTGAAACTTCTTTAGGGTCTACCTATGTTCGAGGATAACAAGAACGCTCTCCTGGGGTTGCATGATCAGATCTGTCTCTTCTTAAGTAATCTCTCTGGTGATTTACCCGCTTACTATCGCTACGTTATCGTCTTTTCGGAATTCTTGCTCTACCAAATCAATGACACGGATACGGCGATCCAAAGCGCAATGACGAATCCCTTATTCTAGGACTTGCTCGTCGAGCAGAAGACGCTCAATGAGAAAATCCATAGTCTGATGGCCTCTTAGGAGAGCAAATACTAGTCTCTCGAGTACCTTGGAGCGCAATTGACTTCGAGAGTGGTAGATGGACGTCGAAATCTTGGCTACTTCTTAGGCCATTTGCAAGACGTCAGGGCGAAGGTTTGGAGAGAAAGACAGGAGATCATTAGGAAATGGGGTTTGGCCAGGCGTGTTGCTCGCAAGATCCGTTTGATACGAACGGATTCCAAGGAGCTTTACATCTACAATGATGCCATTGAGATTCTAGATCGATGGATAGGCGAGACTGCATCGCAATTTAGCCTGGTAGCTTTGGTCCATAGCAACGTTACCAAGCTTACTAGCTATTTGGGCGACTTGGCGACAAACAAGTTCTCGGGGGAAATTCGCGCCCAACTTGGCAACGAAGGATTGCTAGAACTGCACGCTCATATAATAGGCATGGAGTTCAAGGCTCGCGGACTGCAGAAGACCATCGACAATGCACGAGTTATCGAAAGAGAAAAGGTGATCGAAGAGTCGGCTTCAAATCCTAACCTTTGAGATCTTAAGATATTTATTACTTCTAGAGGCATGCAGTCTTTCCTGAACTATCTAAGTAATACAAGTAGACAACGCAAGCCCGAAGTAGTATCGAATCATAACTAGGACAATAAGGCGGACCCAAAAAGCATGAATGCATAACTTTGATACAATTTCGAGAAAGCCTTGTGTATCGATCAAACATCCTGTCCCTGCGTACGTTGCTGCATCTCGGATTGGCCCTCTTATTTCCTTCGATTACGCATGGTGATTAAGCATCTCTATTATCAATACAAACAACGTCGTTCAAAGGATTCATTGTCAAGGTTCAGGGGGTGTGTTTGCTTTCCCTAGCTGGACCTGCTTTACGTGCAATACATAAGCGAAGCATGGTCCGGATTGTCTTCTTCGGATCACTGCTATCGCACCTCTCCTGTGGTTTATCCTTCACTTGCTTCTAGCGCGCTCGCAAATCGAATCTACAAATCTTCACTATGATCATTTTATCTTAAGACACTATGCAGGACAAGACTTACAACTTAGCATTCTTTGACACCATTATCGATTGCTTCAATTTTGGAAATCTGCCTGACGAGATCTTGATCGACTCTAGGTTCTCGACTCATATGCTCGCCACGTCGTCGGAGCCCATAAGAAGCCCCTCTATTGGTCATGAATCCGATCTTCATAATTCTCCAACAATGAATGTCGATTTATCGATCAATATCGACGATGAACGCTTCTCGCAAGGGATTATTCCTCGCAATCTCTGGCTTGTCAAGCTGCTTAACAATAGACTTGTCAAGAACCGAAGTCTACTTCAATTGTCCCAAGTGGCAGGCATCTCGCTTGCAGCGGAAGATGCAAGACTACGTCGCGAGATTATCATCAAGCAGCGCGGACTAGATCTCAAGCGCGTCCATCGACTACTTGCCCAAAACGTAGAGGAAGACACGTCGAAAATCTTGCAACTACAGGACGAGCTCGAAAAAGTTCGTCAAGAGTGGATTGACTTGAGGGTCAAAGACCAAACACATCAGGCTGTGAAGACGATACGTTAAGAGCAGATCGCCAAGAACGACTCAATAATTCGTGGTTTGTTGAACGAGGCCCGCCGCATCCTCTTCGTGCAAGGGGATGCTCTCAAGGAGGCCTACGCATCGACATGGCATAGCGTAAGGGGCTAGAAGCGGAGCGAGATAATGCTGACCGATATGGACGATATAGAAGTATCGGGTTTGGATTGGGATGATCGGCGAACCTGGTTCGGTAAATAGGGTCACAACCCGCGTGCTACTAGTTTATGACCTGTACTAGTAGCATTTGTCCTTTTGGTTGTTTTCGTGTAGTCAATAAATATGTTGTTGTTATAGATTGTCCCGAATCGTGTAGATTTTGCAAGGTGAAATTATTCGATTCGACCTTTCTTCGCATTCTGGTACGTCGGACACTTGCAGGCTATGCCCTTATAGCTTCTTCGACTAGCTTAGAGATAGTCTTCAAGCTGTTGCAAGATGAACACAACTATTAGCATTTAAGCCAGCTTGGCGTTGGCAGCACTTCCAAGCTCGCGAGATGGAGAACATCAGACTGCTGTAGCCATCTTTACTATGGCTAATGGCGCGAGGCAATTACTAGGCGCCTAAGATTTCAAATGTCGCCAGCGTGATAAACAACAAGCCTCTACTCGACGTCCAGCTGCACATTGTCGACACAGAGGGTAGGGCAAAAATCTCGAAGAGAAGAATCTTGGATCACGGACATGGTATGGAGCTTGCGACGAGAGAGTGGATAAAATATCTATCTACGAGAAATCTTCTAAACTCATAGAATTACAAGCCCTTAAGATCGCAGAGCAACAATAGCAACTACATGCTTGCTAGGGAGGACTTCGCAGAACAGCGCTGGTGGATTGAATTTGTCAATCAGAGAATACATCGTAATTCGCAGAGTCGATCTGGATCGCCGATTGAGACATGGTCTAGTTCAACGGAAGCTTCGACTCAAAGGTGGAATACACATGGGCTTCCGGTCTTTCTGAGACTAGCTCGATGTCCAATCCGGTGGCTTCGCGAAGAATACTAAGTTGGATAAGGTAAACTTCTGTAATATCCAAACTGGCATGCTGGGAGATATCAGTACCATCTTAACCATCTTTGGCAAGCGAACATACCTGTAAAAGACATGAAGGACTGTGCTTCGAGCAAAACTGAGGAACATTTGCATCTTGCTAGCGTGCCATCTGGGTTTACATCGCACAAGCTTGTCGATCTTGACTGATCTTGACGCTTTCGTATTGGACGTGTACTATGCAATGTTCTTGGTGACAGAGATGCGATGCATGCATAGGGGTGAACGGATCGCAGCCTACGAAGTTGTCGAGACTGTCGCTTGTACGCGGCCATTGTCCGCTCCTAAACCATGCCGCAGCTCGTACGAGGGTAGTCACGTGATCTGAATATTGGAACGTCGATCGCGGGGATTGTCGAGTGGGCAAATACGTTGGATTCACAACACGAGGAAGGCTAGAAGGTTCCAGATTTTGCCAATCTTTGGGATATAGCACGCAGGCCCCCCTATGTGTAGGCTTTACTCCACCCTAGCGACTCATCAAATTTGCGAAGACGCTGTCAAAGTACTGTTTTGCTGATCGACTAAGCCAATCGATAGCTATTTGTTGCCCAGACTTACTTGGCGATTCTTTGATATCGTACTTCGGCATTTGTGGAGCTAGACAAACTCGAAAGGTGCGATCATTTTGAAAAGAGCGCTTGCGCTTCGTGGTGGATTGAGTATTGATAGAGGGGTCGACGTGCGAGCTTCGTGTTGGGTTGCTCAAGTTGTTACCCTCTATAGTCTTGGACTCGCAGAGCACATTGTTGTCATCTCTTAGTCTTGATTGCAACGGAGAATTTGGCACCTGGTAATTGACGCTAAGGTCTTGGCGCAAACCTGAGCTAGGATTAGAGAGAGGTGGCCTTCGGTTTTATTGAGGGGTCGAAGTGATAGTGGAAGAAGCTTGTCCTTGATTTTATGGAGAATTCGGATTCACACAGAGCGAAGCTGAATCGTGGTGAAGTCGGAGATTGGATGAGGTCACTCTGTGGTCCCATTGCGAGCATAGCTCCTGGTTGGCTGCTATCAACTCCTGGTTGATAGACAGATCTGAATGCCAATCAGGAGAGGTTGGCTCGGCGATAGGTCGGGCGCCGAAGCCGTGATATGGAGAGGTCGACACGTTCCACGGGAGGTCCGGGTTTGTGTCTTGGAGGATCCTGGTTGGGGCTTTGATTGTCGCAGTCGTGTTGGAGCCTCCGGCAGACGGAGAGGAAGAGCCTTTGATGGTTGTCGCCGTTCTATGCTCCGAGGTTGCGGTCGGTGTTTGATGCATCTTGCGGTGATGGCGCTTTAGATTCCAAGGTGTCGAAAGGATGGCTTTGCAATTTTTCTGCTCGCATCGATACATCGTGTGCTCTTGGATCTTCAAGGGTCTTGCCACGTGTTAAGAGCTTCAGGTATCGACGGCCTCTCTGATGTCTGGGTGGGCTGAACACATTGCTAAAATAAAACAGGCAACATGTAGCTCTTCTTTATCTTCCTTTCTTTGTTCCATGGCTCCCATGGTGGGGATTGACTGTGTCTCATAGCAGCCTGGACTGTATGGAAGGATGCATATGCTTAGACAGCCCTTGAGTGGGGAGCAAAGTCCCGAAACAGTGCTGGAACCTGCGAAGGTCAGCATGTTGTTGAGCTCTATCAAAGCGAAGTCTTTATCTTGATTCAAACAAGCTGCAAGTATTGAAAAGGTGCATTGGGTTCCTGCGGTTTGTCCAACAGGTTCCCGACACCCTGGTTACATTGGCCTGAAGTCAAGCAAGAGAACAATGAGTTCTCAGACAATCTGAGATTAGGTCTCGGAAGGCTCGCATGGAAGCGGTTTCATGCAGGTAGACGGTAAGAAGGTCAAAGTTTCTCTTCTTTATAACGACCAGATGCCACCTAGAATCAGTATAGCATCACGATTCGGAAATACCTTGCTCTATCTCTCTACCTCGCCCCCCTCTCTCTGACACAGACACACGGATTCTTTCTGCCAACTTCTTGGCCAGCCTTCGAACAGTACTTGCTTGCCTGCTCTCTTGTCAAAAGGGCATTCATCATGAATACGACGTGTGGAGGCTTCGTGATGAATTTCCTCTCGGACTACCGGAGCAAAGAGAACAGCGATAGCTCTTCCGATAGCAGCAACAGTTTTGCTAGCAGCGAGAGCGACAATTTGTCGCTAGAAATTCCCTACACTGGTTATTCCCCTGCATCCTCCGGTGGAGAATTTTCAGACGACTCGAGCGACGATCACGATTTGGAGATAGATGAGGATCATGTCGCTATCGCAATGTCGATCTCTCCAATCTCAGCAACGAGCTTTAACGATTATCAATTCTACGACGCGTCATTTTCGTCGTCCTTTTGGGCGCCATCTAACAGCGATGAAGAATCCAGCGATAAAAGTTTCATCTTATTAGCATCTTCGGACGCAGAAGGATTCGTTACGTCTATCTCCACAAGAACGTCGTCTTCTACTTCGACGATCTACAATGACGACGAATTCGATTCGTCGCAGGGATCAAGTTCCGATACAGATACAATCTCGGATAACATCTTCGTCTCCTTCGAGCCACAGCTAGAATTGGGTTTTGATCCCAACTTCTACGTGTTCGACAAAGGGTTTGTGGAGACGCTGAAGGAATTGACGGAACTTAGCAAACATCGGGAATCGAAGATTGGACTCTTACGCGATCAACAATCTGGTTTGCAGTAGATTCCCGATCGTGTAAGCGCGGAGCTTGAAGAGGTCACGAGCAAGATCCAGGTCGTCGACACAAAGCTCGAGACCAACAGTGAGAAGGTCGGGCAATGTTGAGTCGATGAGCTTATTTTTATCAACTTCATGAAGCGCAAGGTGCAATTCATCTTCGACTGGCTAGACAAGGAGGAGAAGAGAAGAAGGCGATCCCATCGCAACGCCACACCTGCACAGATCGCATCCTCGGCGGCCGATGCGTCTCTTGGCTTCACCTCTCGTCGTTAATTTACGATTCCCTCACCAGACATCTGCTCGCTTCCAGCATCTGCCCATGATCGTCTCAACAGAATTCCGGTGTGGATCGTTCGCATACGCCGCGTTGGGGAGGGCCGAGCTATGGATTGCCTAGCCATGGGCCAAATCTATGTGAGGGCGTTGTTAAGGTAATGTCATAGATTGCCCTTCTGGTCTAGTGGCTGTCGTTATGCTATTGGAGAAGCTTTGTTCGAATTTGTTGATTTGAGCTTCTTGTCTTGGCCATTCTTCTTCTAGTGTAGATGTCAGCTTTTCGAAGTCGTGAGCTTGGAGAGTTTTGGGGTAGCCTTGCTTCTTCTATTCGTAGAAGAAATTTTCTCGCATGCGCTAGTCTTCTCGTGTTGAACCGCAGTTCTAGTCTATCTTTCTTTACTTCACGCGAAGATTCTGCTTTAGTCGCTCTCAGTTAGATATTGCTTTGCTTCGAGATATCGTATGTATGTGAAACAAGATGGTGACCAGATAGCCTAGGAATGTATCGCGTGGGGATTCGTAGTGTAGCTGTGACTTTTCTATGGCAGGGTAACACACTTGATTGATGCACTTGACCTCTATAATTGTACGCTCGTAGGTTTGAGATCAAAGCCACGCGTGATGGTTTTCTCTGCTAGGCTCTGCTGAGCGAATCTGGGTAAAGCAACTCATCGGGGCAGGTTTTCCCCACGTTTGTAATATGATAGCAGTATAGGTCATAATCGAAGTAACTAGAATAGAAACAGCACACAAAGTCCTGGGTCATCCTATCGACGTCGGGGCGCTTTCTCAATCTAGCAATGGATGTTTCTTAACATCTTGCATAGGGCTGAAGCTCAGGTTAGCAGATTACGGGCCGGGTGATAATTCGTAGCTCATAGGGTTCACGCATCGAGGTCTAATGAACCGAGACCAGCATGCTTCTTTCATGGCTTCAACTGGCTGGCTTTTACGTCTCCGAATCGCGTGCAGCACAGTTACCATTTCTACAAAGAGTTTACAAGCACGGACATTCTACTCTATTCTTCGCATTGTTATTCATAGATTCGATCGATCTATCCGCCAACACGATCGCGCGTCGACTCCAGGTTGTAATTGACTTCTAGACGGCAGAGACCAAAAGAGACATCCGATAAGTTTAGGGACAAAACTATCAATTGCGTTTACTGAATTATGCAGCAGCAATCATAGCACGCCATATCGTCTCCTCTAGATCTTGTAGCTAGGTTAGGCATGCGACTACGATTCCTCAACTCCTGTTTTGTTTGAGCTGAAGAAGAGCCGCCCAAATGCATTAATCCGTCGAAAATGAAGATTGGGACTCTGGAGCTTCTACTATATTATAAGACTAGATAGGATCAGGAGACTAGCGAAAACGGGAAATAGAAGAAGGCGTAATCGATTGACAAGACCAATCCATCTACTTTTGTGCGCTTTTTTTGGTCTTTGTTTGTCTTTAGCTCCGAAATCCATACGAGGCAGAGTTGAACAAGATAGTGCTACATAATTGGTCTCGTCAACACGCAGGAATGTTACTAATCTAGGATTCCAGCAGGTTTTCGAGCGTCTATAGCATTCCCCGGAATTACAAGAAAGGAAATCTGACTATCGCTAAAGTTAAGCTGCAGCGGATTCTAGGAACATGTAAGATATATTTCAGAATGTCAAGCCTAGACCAGCTTGTCTATTGAAGTTGTTCTCGTTATTAGCGTCGCTATCGTCCTCGTCTCCGTCTATAACTTGCCTTAACTCCTAGTAGTGATCTTCGAGAGTTGCAAGCTATTGCGCAGCTATCTTGATACCAACTTCGAGCTTCGTGCACTACTTTATCAACGATTAGAGACTGGTTTTGTGCTCGGATGTCGAGCCATATCTTTTTGTAGCGTTTGTCTTTGAGTGCCTTACGCGTACGATCCTTGGAAAGTTGTCTTCGTGAAGAGTAGCGTAAGCGATAGTTGTCATCGACTCGCTGCAGATTCTTTGGTCGATGGACTAGTTTGTCTCGCTTCTCGCGCGCCTTGTCGACTTGAAGGTGGTCCTCGGGATTGATGTTACGGGGTTCTGAACGGGCCTCGGGAATCATGGGCGACTACATAGATGTGAGGAAAGAGACAGTATAAGGCAAACATCGAAAGAGAAATACATTGCTTACTATACTAGATCTTGGAGATCTCGTTTGTGCAGAATAGTCGTTCGTGGTGTCTTGTAAGCCTAAGGTCAAAGAGATAGGGGCTTCCAGCTGGAGACTCCTTACCTCATTGCAGAGCATCAGTTTGTGGTAGGTGCAAAGCCTCCAGCTCTGATGGAACGCCTTCCCGTCTTGACTGCCCTGTGGACAAGCGTACCATTTTGTATCTCTATCACATTTGTGCCCCTGTATGCCAAGGGCCGTACATTTGGCAGGAACAGCTGCGAAGTCGCCTTGGGAAGCAGCTGTCGGGAAAGGTAGTGGGCCTAAGAAATAGCATATCGCCAGCGGAGACGTCATGGTAATTGATATTTACGGGATTCTCGATTGGAGACAACAATTCGAACGATAATCAACTCTAACTTATGTCGAACCTCAATCGATCATCCAACTGCACACTATCAACATAAAAGAATCTTCTCTCTAAACCTTATAAAGGATCTTCTCTTTGAATCTTATATACTGCAAAGCAGAACGAAATGGCTTACGATATCGATCGTCGTCTACTATTTCTGGCTAGCTAGCCTTTGCGAGTTATCACCTACGCCAAGCCCGCGCAGAACCTTTGTCTAGGGAGACAATCTATTGGCAACACACAGACTCTCAGAACGCCGCATCAGCGTCAAAGAAGGCTGCATTCGAAGCTTCAGAATATGCAGCATTAAGCGTGCTCCCGAACCATTTAGAGGTCGTGTAATGCGGATAAGCTCGTCTTCACCAAGCATCAGCGCAAATCTGCCACGACCAAGGATCAATATCAGTCGCGGCTGCTTACGTGGGCGCTGCGCAGAGTCAAACACGATAAAATCTAAAGACAACAAGCCCAATCTTCATCGCGTTCGATAGATGTAGCCTAGAATTTGAGCACGACTAACCGTCGCTCGTGAGACTCGTGAGTCAATAAAGCATGTTACTCTATACCGATCTACTTGTGGCATTCTGTCAAGCTGTATGCTAAATTTATTGACGATACTTTCCGTCTCTGCCCTTGCCTGTTCGATCTCTTTTCCACTTGCCAGTCCTTTCCTTTTTCTTTTTGTCTTCTCCTTCCGACTCTTCGTTCCTGAGTTCCGCCTCGAGATCCTCTTTGGCTTCGCGTGCGACAATGCCTGCGAGACTCTTGTCAATGAACATCAACTTACTCGACAAATACTCACCTGCCAATTTCTTCCAAATCTCATCCACTTCTCTTTCGTCTGCCAAGATCAAGTCCTCGTTGCAAGCACCTCTGGTTATAAGACACTGAACGAAACGCCTATATCTCAGTCGAAGCAAGTCTTGCTCCGTGGTAAGCATATGTTCATCGTTGCGTGTGGGAAGTCCGTTGATGTTGTCCAGCACGAAGTTTAGGCATGAGAAGTCTCTCTCGCTGTTGGCTTGATTCTCTTCGCTAGTGACAGGATGGTTAGTAAGCTGCAGAGTCCTTGTGGGTTTGGAGTTCATACTGCTTAAGCCTTGATAGTCGAAACTGCGATACAACCATCTTAGCCAAGTGCTAGACGTCTTGATTGTTCACCAATCCACAAAAGTCTTTCATTAAACGTGTGCCTTTCGTATTCCCAAGCGCGTTGGTTTCTACCATTTCCATGAATTCCATAATAGTCCGTTGACATCGCGCGGCGTCTTGTGGGCTCTAAAGATAATTGAAGTATGCCAAGTCCAATTTCCTATTAGAGACGTTGCCTCGCTCTATGTTCGTAGATGCTCGCAACGACTTCAAGAGTAGAAGAGAAGCTAGCAAAAGAATCTTGAATGGACCACTAGGTCTCACTTTTGAAGCGCGAAGACACCTACTATATTACAGAATTGTGTCGTTAAAGCTTCGATAGCGATGTTCGATCGCTCGCACGACGATCGCCAGTTATCGGCTTTGCATGCTAACCCGTGTCCTATCTTCTCAACTTCAATGTTCGGATTTGGCGACCTGCATAGCTGCAGACCCAGGTATGTCAGCGCATGCAAGAACTACTCCGCAAGACTAATCCTGTTTGCTGCATTCGGAGGAGTCCACTCCTGGTGCTCCATACATTGTACTATAACCGCCATCAGATAATTCGTTGATGGCCTGGATTGGGGGGCGACATTGCATTAGTACCATTCAAACATAACGCAGTCGGATAGCTGGTGAGCGAAGTCAAGAATATCCTTCAACTGCTGCCTACCGTCCTTCGTGTCACCTGTTGAATCCAATTAATTTGTTTCTTTGACTGCAAGTCATGATAAAGCAATCGTTGACAACAAATACTCGCAACCTAACAACAAACGACGACTGCCAAGAAGCTGCTCCAAAGATGTCCGAAGACGTACCATCGCTATCGAGTCTTTTCGAGGACGAACCCCCATCGTCGATAGACTCAATCAACATCGACACTCTTGGACCAACCGATAAGATCTATTAGGGCACAGATAGCGAGGGAAACCTCTTATTCCGACAAAATATTACCATTCGTCCGAAGCGTGCCTTTCCAGGACGATCCTTAATAGCTCTAGGCCTAACCAAGGTCTGTTGTCGATCAAGAAAAGACAAGGTAAGCAGAGATGACGAGCTTTCAAACTCCTTGCTAAGAATTATGCATCTCAAGTACTCTATGTTCCAATGCCCGAGGATCTGTCGCGAAAGGGACATCCAGGAGGGGCCTACATAGCGACAGCGAAGACTGTATGGTTATTTTATCGAATGTCGAAGCTCATCTATTTGCCCTACGTTTGGGGCGAGAACAACAAAGCTATTTGGACAGCAATGTCTCAAGCGGGTGAGTGTGTTCTAGACGTTCAGAGAACACTAAGACTTATCATCAAATCGCCTATAATGGTTGAACGCGCGCGACGACACAATTCGCTTGAAAGACATCGTTATGCCAGTGGACTTGATATATAATGCAATAGAAAGGGTAAGTGACCGTTGCAACTCTTGCAACAATCAAACTGCGTCTCTAATCTTCCCAAGAAAACCTTCAATCTCAACGACTACATTGACGAAGACTTTGGCGCGAAAGCAATGTTGGCGATTGTGCCGAAGGCGTTTCTGGGATGATCTTCAGAACTCCAGAAGAGCGCTCAGAAATTTGAGATGGGCGAAGCAACGATAAATAATCAAGAGGGCGCATGGTACGTGGCTACTGCGAAGAGACTCGCGGAGCATCAGGTTGATAATGCCGAGATGGTTGTCGAGAAGCTATAGGACATGTATTTTGCCAACATGTCAGGATCCCTATTCCGGTACAAGAGCATCAACATAAACTTAAGAGATTTCTCTAGTAGGTTGGTCGAGACGTATCGACGTGGACAGAAGTAATAGTTCTAGATCTCAATCTTATAATTTGGTACAGTTATGTTGGCAAGACCCTAGCCTAGAGCGTTCTCCAAAAAACATCAGTAGTCCTCGCTTGGAGCCGTTGCGCTATTGGCGTCCATCGACGTCTGCGCGATACGATCGTTACCAAATAGTACGTCGATCAGACTCTCCTCGTCCACCTGGTATTGGTCTATAATTCCGTGCTTGAGTGAGAGGAGTTCGTCCTTCCTTAACTTTGGTGGCAATTCATTCGATGACAAGACAAAACGAACATGCGATTGACGTAAGCAATGGGAAGAAACCATATCGCACACAACCAATGCCAATAATCGTTTGGCCAATAACCTAAGGGCGTACACGCTGTGCTCAACAACCCTTGATGCTAAGCCGTGACTCCACGCTACTCTAAGGAAGCTCAATCGGACAACTAGAGTGCGCTTGTGTACGCGAAGACCTTAAGCTCTAGGTATTTCACCGTATCGATCGTAGCGTCTCTTGTCGATCTCAGACCATTTGTAATTGATTATAAGAAAGCGGCCCATGTCATTTCGTCTTTCGACGTTCAAGATAAGACTCTTGCCACTGGAGTTTGTAGTCAGTCTAACAACATTTCTAGATCTGATTATCGAAAGACTGACCCTTTTCTACACAGCTCCATTATAACTTCTGCTACCCACGCTTCATAGATGTTGCCTCGACATTGCCCGTGCTCCGTCGACCCAAACCCTCGACGATAGTGCTCCGAAGACCAGGAGCGCTCCGAAAGCGACGTATTTATCAAAGCTTCATCCTCAGCCTCCTCGTCCCGAGCCTCTTCGAACAAAGGGTCGAGCAAGGAAGCATCGAATAATACTGCTTGTTGAGTCATCAACGAACTCGTCCGTCGTTGTGTTGAGCTAAGAATTCTTTTCATATCGATAACAAGTTGAGACGCGAAGATTGTATCGACCACATGTTCTCGAAGAAAACCAAGTTGGTCCGATGACCATTCCGGGCAATTCACCCCTTCAGTCGGTTGCCAGTTCCACCAGGTCTGCGAGATCAGATCTCTCGGCAGAAGGAGAGCCTATACTCGGTCCCTGTGGGTAGTATATAGAAAATCCCACTGAACCTTCCACTGAAATATGTGCCGCTCACCCCTCTGCAATTGAACATGTGTCATGTAATCGGAATCGTCCCCTTCTAATAGAAACCAGCAATGCGAGAACTTGGCTTCGACAATAATCTCAAGATCCGTGGCCATCTCAATGAATTTGAAGTCTCCAAAGAAAGGAGCTATGCTAATAAACTCCACTCTAAAAGCATTAAAAAGGTGTTTAAACGCTCGATAAATGTCCGCAACTTGATCACAAGCGTTGCGTCTACCAAGTGGAAGCTCTGGCAAGAGACTTGAGGCTTTACATGTCGCGGGACGAGCAACATCGTAGCTAACTCCAATATATTCATTGACCCTAACACGAGTAGATTAGGCCCGCATTGAACCATAAGAGAGTGGCCTCTTGCTCACCAGTCATTAGACCCTCCAATCGCATAAAGACGCATGCACTCGAGAGCTCGACCCAACTGTGCTAAAGATACCATGAATGGCGCCCATTCGGTAGGAAATGCAGGCGTACGATGTAGACTCCACAATAGTCGGTAGGTCTCGGGATAGAAGCGACCACTATTACCAATCCTTGGACGCAGGTATTCCGTCGGTATGAGAGCCACAAAGTCGGGCTCAAGCGCAGCAGCAACAACAATGATAGCTTGACAAAGACTAGTCTGCCTGCCATGGAAGATCATTGACCACTCAACATTGACTATATAGTCGATCACGAGAGAGATGTCCTTGATATCGATCGGTATGATTGATGCGTCGCCCTTGTAAGCTTGAACAAGCTCACAAAGTCTCTCTGTTGAAGTCCCCATCACCGGCCTCCTACCAACATAGAGACCCAGGTCGGCCGAGACCCACTCGAAACCTCTAACAACATAATTGTTGTTGATATGGTCAAACACACGGGACTCTGCCAACGCCGCGACCATATTACGTACGGCTTCGGAGAAGACGATAGCTACGCTCGCGCCTTTCGCTCTAGCTCCTAAAGAAGTTATAGGTCAAATTCGATAGTAGCCAAGCGCAAGATTTTAGAGATTTTCTGGATACAGGTATCACTTTAACAAATTACTTTTGGCGGGATAGTACAAAGCTTTTAAACGCTCGAGCGTTGATAAGCACGTTGCGGTGTATGCAGCTCTCATGCAAGTAGATAAAAGTGGATGCATAACGAAGACAATCGGGAACAAGCTTGATGATCCTTGGATGGGTAGAGGCACAGTGGCGTGACTCGGGTGACGCTATCGTGCATAGGATGATCGGGACCCTTTCACCACGTCAAAGAGAAATAACCTGACGCATACCACTATAACATAACCAATAGATAGAAGACGCTGTAAGAGATTGACATAGAATGCAGAACTACTAGAAAGTTAGCTACAGGACTGACCGATTAATCCTTTTGATTCGTCGTCGCGTTCAACGAGCTACCACTTCTGTGTGCACTCGCTCTCGCAAATCGATCTTTAGCCGTCGCTTAAATACCCTTCACCACCCTTGTACCTGTGCATTGTCCTTTCTCGCGCAAGATAGCTTAAAGAGCCTAATAGTCTTTGCAGATGTTCTAGTGTCGCTTCGCTAACAAAGATTTGGGTAACCTATGATGGACTCCGCGGATCTATAACTTCTTCCTTTGGCCGCGGACAAAGTCGATATTTCGAGAGAACTCAGTGTCGACAACCACATCGATTCCGGGAAGACTAGCATCGTGGGCGTTGACGTCTAGTTTCAGGCGCTTGCTGATGTCGAGGTTGATATCGTCCCGGCTGCGCTTTCGTTTACCACTGTATTCGGAGATGCCAAAATATAGGAAGAGATTTGTCTTGGGGACCAAAGCAGCTCCTATAATGCTAGTTCCATTGGTGTCTCCATTGGGCTTGGGGCGCTTGGTAGATGAGGTGGCGTTGTCGAAGTCGGTATCTGCTCGGGTACGCTTCTTCTTACCACTACCGTCAGGAGCGTCGATACTCAGGACGAGCATTGCCGCGATAGCCAAAGCGACTCCAAAGGAGCCACGAGATCTAACACTCTCGCTAGATCTCAGGCGTTTCCTTGACACGATAACATCGTCGAAGTTGGTGTCTTCTCGAGCAAGCTTTCTCTTTTTCTTATCGGGAGGAATGCCGTTGTTCAAAGAAGACATTGTGTCGATGGCCAGACCAGTTCCAGAGGAGCTAGTTTTGTGAAAGTAGTCTTCAATGGTTCTGGAAAGAATGCTCGACGAGGCGATCTTTGTTTTGTTGCGCTTTCTCTTTCTGCTCTTCTTGGAGATCTAAGCGCTGTGGGAAGGCTCGGAGCCAATACGATCAGGAGTGAGGACTTGGATCGACGCTCGCGACACATAACCAGATTCGCCGGGCCCAAAGTACGTTGTTCCTTTTGCAATAGTCGTTGAGCGAGCGCTTGTTCGAGGAAATCGACAGTCTTGGGCAGTCTTCGAGTCCTCCTCTGCATTTTCAGGGCCTTCGAACTATAAAAGGATTAGAAATTGGATTTTCGTCTGGTGCCAACTAACCTGTGGCTTCTCTAACAAGATCGAATAGACACACTGATCTGTATAGCGTCTCGCAACGCATGTGCTGCACGGACCAGGCAGCTCGAATCCACACGAAACTCGCCTGAGTTGACAAAAAGTGCACTTGTGCAACCTTTCTTTCGAGAACAAGGGATGCTCTCCAAACTTCTTGTCTTTCATGGCTTTCCTCTTCTTGACGACATCTCTGGCGTTCTTCTTGACCCTCGCGAGTCTTCCTTCCATGCTATGTTACTTTGTCAGCGTCAACGTAGAGAGTAAGAACACTTCGCAAGACTCACATCTGTCCTGTCTTTGTAAGCGAGCCCGGTCGCATCTTTCCAACGCTTCTCTTACAATGTTTGAGTATCTTAGGCTCTTTGAACAAGCCGAGCATATTCTCATCTTGCTCAAAGATATCCGGTTGCGCCATTTCAACAGATTTTGATGGGAAAATATGGAAAGCAAAGAAGGTTGATCCTAATAAAAAAGATATATATCCAAACTAAAAGACAAGAGCAAATAAGGAGACATTGTGTGGCCAGACATTTGGGACCAAGTGTCTGACAACGGAACAAAGGGACTACCTGCCTCATCACTTCTGCCCCTATACACATCCCTTACAACATATGTGTCAACTGCAGAAAGAACGAAGAGTTCACTTTGAGATCAAGATAGGGGCTGAAGCAAATCACAGCTTCACATCAAACCTATAATTGAAAAAAAATGAAGATCTTAAGCTAATTCGCCTTCAACAATGCCAAAGCTATCCAGTAATCCGTAGAAGAACCAAAATGTACTTTGAGGGTCGTGTCTCGTTTCTCGGCAAAAAGGAAAACAGCATCCACACTTCTCTACCAAAGATTCCACCTAAGAACATCACCCCACCCAAGACCTACTTGTTGTGCTGCCTCCAACTTGGCCAGCATGAGATTAGTTCGCCTACCTCCTCCGACGAAGAGATCCCAATATTGCCACCAAAGTAAAGCGGTTCGTCGAAGCTCTTCCAAACGGAGACAGTTGTCTATCTCTTGATGTTGGTTGACAATGTGACCCCACATTCCTGCGATGCTGCCAAAGGATTTAAGGCGAGTCGAGGTACAGAATTTGCATAGTAGGTTGGGCCTGCGCGATGTTTCATCGATCGCAAATTGCTCTAAGGTTAGCTCTGCAGAATCGATAAAGATCGAGGAGAATTGGCATGGTAATTGAGCCTCAAACGTAGAATAGACGTATCTTCGAGGTCTCGGAATAGGCTCGGGTGAAGAAAGGCTATAAGCTGCGCGTAGAACCTCGAATTGATAATAATAGGCCTCCAAAGCGATGATAGATGCATGCTATCTAGAGTCAATCGATTTGCGTTCGAAATCCTAGAAGGTAATAAATCTCTACCTGCATCATGCACGAAGGGTCATGAATTTCGCACCGATATAGAACAGGTCTCTTCTCTGTGCGCAAGAAGCGGGCTCGTCTGCAACAACGTAGCCGATCTAGATTGATATCAGCTGGTTCATATACGACATGTACAATACAATGCTCGTGATGGCATAGATGAGAGGCGTCCATCGACTTGTAAGGCGCACAATCCAAAAAGACATCGAGATCCAGATTGGTTCTAGACGACTTCGAGAACCACACCATGACACGAATCAAGAATGTACCATGATCTGCAAACGAGTACCACGCGCGCGATGCACTCGGGGATGGAACGTTGTCGAAGTTGAACAAAGCCATCAAGTTGAGAGGATTGGAAAACCTCCAATCCTTTGGAACAAGAAGGCACGTCCCAGTCTGCCGTACGGTTCTTCCCCAGGCAGTCAGAATAGTCTCATAACTTTTGTCGAATTTCAGTTTGGCCTCCTGCGTGAGCCAATACAGAGCCTTCGGTTGATCGAGCGTTCGCCTAGACTGCCGCATGTCGTACATAGGGATATCGCCCAAATCGCCTAACGTTGTGACATGGGGCGAGACGTGGCCTTGATGGGTGATTTGGGAAAATGGCAGCGTGCGGGTTCCCTGAGTGGCGTCGGCCGCAGGAGTTTCCTGCGAAGCTGCACCGGAAGAGAGGGACAACAACATTGGCGCCCTAGCGATGCCAGAATAAAAGAAGGTTGACGAAAGCTCGAAGGAGGATGAAGCAGAGACTATGGCTCGTCCATATGTGGAAGATGTTGCTTGGGCTGCTGGCAATAGCATTCTTGGAACCGCGATATATCCTCTCGAGATTGTTGAGCGGGGGAGTTTTCGCCTTGAGTGAACGCTTCGCACTGATCGAGAGCTTGGCACGCAGAATACGAAAGTAGTCGACTGGACATCGTCGTGACATGTCAAGACGTGTCGTTTTAGACTAGAGGCTCGACTAAAGACTACGTTGCAGGGTTGGTGAGTTAGGCTGTTCCTTCTCTCGCATTTGTGGCTTGGCCTTTGCTCCCTGTTGGCGGAGTTCCTTGACTGTGTCATGGTAACGATAGTTGTTCGACTCGAATTAGCCAAATAGGATGGTTTCCGAAAGAGACCAACGCTATAGCGATAAGAGGAGATTGCTTAGATAGCCAGATGAACGGATAACATAACACTAGATAAAAGCCGACTGAAATAATATTCGGTATAACACATCTTGAAAAGGGCAGAGATCTGTCTCGCCTATGAAAAGAGAGCAAACCTTCGGAAATGTCTCAGGAATGCAGCCACGAGCATGCAGGGATACACCGCAAAGGTCTCTGAGATAGCCCGAAACACCCGGACTGCCACATCTGTAGAGGTTGGTGTTCGAGGTAGTGAGGAGAGAAGTCTCTCTACCCCTAGTAACGCAACACACCACCCAGCGACGATGCAAAATAGTCTAGCTTCGGTTCTTAAGCCGAATCTGGCCTATTTGCAACGAAACGCTAGCGACGGGCAATCCATTGTAGGGTTATCGAAAGACCTCAACACCACCAAACATGCCCAGTATGCATGTAGTGAGTCCTAGAGCACAAGACGTGGAGCAACAGCGCATAAAAATGCCGCCACATTCATCTATGTTGTTGGGCAGGTTAGGAATGGATGTCCCGTGAGGAGTTTGAGTATCGAGTCAATCGAACATGTCGCTATAAGCATAACAGTCGCGCTTCGAGGGCAATTGAATTTGGGGGGATCACAAGGCGATGCTAATGCTATCAGCGCCTGTTCGAGCATAATGGGTCAATGTACTCACGAGACCTTTGGCATTGCTACCAAAGCTTAGTAGATCAAGACTCTAGACGCACTCGATGGCGCGATTCCTGGAGTCATCTAGGCAGATCTTCCAGATTCTCGGAAGTGCTATATGGTCTAGCGCTAAGATAACGATGGGGGTGAAAGCCCCGTTATGTCTCCCCTGTACTTGGAAGACCCCTCTATTGCTTCAACCAGCTTTTTTGGAGGCTCAACTTCACCACTGGCCGCTTCGGTTGGATGGATAGTAGTGCCAGTACGTGCCGCTAGACGGACAGAGTAGTTGGTGCTAGTCTAGAGACAGATTTGAAGCCTCCATCAGGGTGTGTCAAGACACCTGGAAGCCAGTCAGCAACTCCGACGATTAAGAGAGTTGAAAAAGAACACGAGAAGCTTACCAAATGTACTCTAGCTCTTTCGGAACAATAGTCGTAGCGCCAAAACCAAGTATAGTCGCACGATTGCCGCGCCAGGCAGTGTTCTGGTAGACCTGCAGAGAGCGAGCATAGCAATGCATTCATTGAGCAAATCGTGCTGGCTCAAAGTCTTTTTGAAGTGGCTAGCTTGTTCCAACATAGTGAGGCAAGATGACGAGAAGAAGGACTGCTAACACGAGACATTGTAAAAAACTGTTGAGACACGCTCATGTTCTATGTAAGGGATTGATAGTGAAGCTCAAGAAACAGCTGTAATTTCTAGTCGTGTCTTGCTACGATCCTGATCAACAAATCACCTACAAGCTCTCTCAAGAAGATTCTCAACCCTTCAGAACGACTTTTATATAAATAATGTTGTACGAGAGGTAACAAGATCATTACTCCATAAGGAAGAGATTGCGCGCAAAGACTTGACAATTGGTTTGCTATCGTATTTTCCAAGAACTCAGAAGCGCTTTCTCCTAGGACGCAAACCTTAAGTTCTGAGGTGCTAGTTCTGTGGCACGCAGCCATCGAATAATATACAGACAGGTTGACTTTATCCACAGTCTTGTCGAACGAGAAGTAGCAAGACTGTGTCGTAGCATACGATGCTCGCCATAGTCTGCTTAGAAAGTCATGGTCCACGTCCCATAAGAGAAGTCATACTCTTCGAGGCAAATTCAACGCGCTCTGTGTGCCACCGGCAAATGCCAAGCTTATTGAACATTATACCTGGTTTGTGCTGCAACAGATTTGCGCTAAGGTATTCGTACACGGTAACCATCCCAGTAAAATCGGAATGAAGGGGAACCCACCTCACGTTTGACCCAACCCTGTGCCGAACTAGAAGGGCGGCTCCACTACTGTAACGATAATTTATTCCCCTGTCAATTGGTCCCATCCTGCTTGATCGCAAGCTTCACCGCCTTGTAGGTACGAGGCGATGACAAACGAAATGTAGGATAGAGAAAAGCCGCGGTTCGCATCTTGTTGAATTGGTCCATGCTAATCCTTACGTGCGCCGCAGGTCAAATCGTCGTTGACGGGACGAAACGGGATCTATCTCGATTGGATGTTCCTGTCGCCAGTCGCTGGAAAACCCCTGCTGTGATATCTTGCATGCAGCGTGGCGCAATATCTCGCGCTTGTTCTGGACGTCATTTTGACTTGTCAGTTATATATTTGATAGGAAGTATCAACATCCACAGCGAAGATCGACGACCGTTAAAGTCCCCCATCGTTAATTGGCGCCTGGCCTTGTGGTTGCTAGCCTAGTAAAATTCCGGGCGTTACGTGCTTATGCAAACGATGAGATTAGCATCTAGCAGATGTCTAGGATATCAAGCGTATTACCCGAGACATAGCGCTAGCAAGCATAACCTGAAATTGAACTAACGGCCATCTTCTTTCAGAGTCGACATGTACCTAGAGAAGCTATATTGCCGTTTTCTTTGTAGTAGCATTAAGCTTCATTTTTTGGAGTGGCAGCAACCAGTCTTTCTTTTACTTTTGAGCCTTAACTCCATCACTCTACTCTTGTAGACCGAATTGCACGATCAAACCATTATCGACTTGCTTCCTTCTACTGTTCTTGCTGCGTTTACACTCTCGTACACGAAGCGCTCGTTATTGTACTTCTCGCTTGAGAAGCATCTATTTAGAGAGTGTTCGACTTGAAGTGGCACCAAAGAGATCTTCCAATTACATTTCGAACTTCTCTTCTCAATAAATCGAGAGATCACAACAAGTCTTTTGTTGTAACATCGCTCTTGTTCCTTTGATAACTTCAATATCAACTTCTATACCAACTAGTCCTCGAGCTCTTCGAAGTGATTCTCCAGTAGATCGCTACCGAGAAACCAATATCAACGAACCGTATAATTGGTCGCAACGCTCGCCCCGTAGAGTGGCTCGACACAACGATGTCTACAATAAAGACGAACACTACTATAAAAGAAGACCTCGAGGAGGAGGGAGACACCGAGATCGAGAACATCATCGAGAAAGAGATCCCTATTCTGACAAAAGAGACCCATGGCTCTCCACTGCAACCTTAAACGCTCGGTATATCTCGTACCCGAATCGCTCTTATCACGATCGTCGCTCTAGACCCCCCTCGATGCATTCTACCATCTATAGCTCGTTAGCGAGCTCCGAAGTGAGAGAATACAGTGACGCCAAATACCATGCTTCGTCGCCAGACCACAATCAACCCTCGTATGCGCCCGTTGTTCACGATTCCGCGTCCATCAAGGTAAAAGAGTTCTCTCCATTTGGTACAAGGCTAAGCACAACAAACCAAGCATAGATCACTCCTTCTCACAGAGTTACTAACACCCTCGTTACCCAGCCAAAGACAAGATTAGAATCGAGAACTCGCTTCGACGTTATTAGGGCGCTGTCGAGATCTGATCCGAGATCGATTACCTCAAATCCTTCTCTTATGGATTTCAACGCCCCACAAGAAGAAGTGCAAGCTACGTTCGACAGCATGCAGCCTTACAATTCGGCATCATCGACGCTTATTCCACACACGAATCAATTGAACATCCCTCGTAATCCAAGACTCCGCCCACATCCCGACATCCCAAGGGATCCCACCTCACAATGCGAAAAAGATCACGCATCTGCCCTAGAAGGTCGCAATGCAGAAGCTAGAAGGACCTCTATCCAATCGGCAGCCATGGAGCAAACCACCGAAGAGAGAGTCGATCTGGCGTCGACATCTGCTATTTCATCACCTTCGAGAGCGCGCCACAATGCAATTGCTCCAAACCACGACTCAATGCATGCTAGCCACGCTTTAGACCCACGAGTGCAGAACGCTTGTCCAGTTAAGCCTGGTCCAAGACCTCACGCCGTTACCCAAAAGCCGAAGAACTCATCCCTGGCCAATAAATCGACAATTGGCAAGGGCTATAACATAAGCCATGCCATCGTAGCTTTTCGATACCAAGTGTGGCAGCTGTGCAATCTAACGTACAATTCGGAGGCTCCGGCCATGTCCAAGGTCGTCGAGGCCTACATGGAGACTATCAATCGTTTATTAGCTCAATCATCTCTGCCAAACAAAGTCGCCTTCATAGAAAAGTGTCTAGACCAAATACGAGAGATCGAACAGAGACACAATCACTCGTATGTACACGTTGCAACGCAACAAGCTACGCTCCACAAAGCTCTTGAACGCCTTATAGAAATCGTGAGAGGTTCATCACAAGCTCTACAAGATGAGTGAGGTGTTCTCCGCAAGTCGTATGGTCGTCGGATGCGCGAGAGTATTAGTAACGGCCAAGAGATAATTCTTGATGAGTAACGGCTCTTGACATATAATGGGCACACACTTCTTTAGGAAAGCTTTTTGTCGATTGATCGACGATCAATTTAGAGAGCCATTAATTGAATGCTACGATATAACGCTAGATATTCTATCGATGTTGCTGCCATTTCGCCATGAACGTCGATCAAACCAACTTGACCGGTCGTGACTATATTACCTGCGACGGGATAGTAAGCCATCACCAACGGTGCCTATCCTTGTATAGTAGATCATTCGTACCATCGCCTAGGAGACTCCTTTGATTAGCCCTGCCTAATAATTCAGGGGTTGCACTCCACGTGATTCACACATTATTCTTCTCATTCCTAGCCAAAACGATGCTAGGCAACTCATCTTAAAGTGTCATATCCTGCGACTCCCATTGCTTAAGAATCTTAGCGAATCTGGTTCGATGACCCAAAGCGCATAGGGCGAGACCAAATGTAACACTGGTCCGAATCGATTGAAGTGAGTAGCAATTGGGCTTCGCTAGAAACAGCTATTAGCGCCTACCCAAGCAAGCATCCGCCTTTGTTTGGTCTAGTATAGTGTCGCCGTAGAAGTTTTTGTTCTGCTTGCAAACAAACAGACTAGGAGCACAATGGAATTATGTCTTTAAGACTTTGCTTGTCCCCACTTGCCACTCTGTAACCCCCCAGTAGGGCTTCCCAAAACGTGAGATCATCCAACAACTGGCTTGAGGCGCTTCCTTGCAGCAAAGATTCTTTCATCAAAAACAATCGACAGACATCAACCTAGCGTTTTAAGACATGTTGATAGTCGCAAAAGAGAAAGGATCGGGTCTGCAAACAACTTATAAAGATAAGATAGCCTCTTAATCCTTCCCACAAGCATCAGGTCATATTCTTCACTACCGTCTGCTACTGTACTTGATAGCGACCCACGATACGATCAGATGGAGCAACGCAACATAGAATACTTGAAGCCGACTCGCGTCGTGGCCAAGGCTAGCGTAGAGCTTAAGAAAAGACTTGTTGACCAAGAAGCAATAAGTATTCACCATTCCTTGACAAAGCCTTTGCTGATCGAAGATCGACAAAGCTCGAAAGAGTTGATCGCAATAATCGTTCGACTCTACAAGCTTGCCAAAATGACGACCAAAAAAGCCAAAAAGGTCGAAAACTGGCTCCAAGCGATCATCACGAACCATAATCGATCTTATGAAGCAGGCGACAGCATAGACGTCGATGGCGACCCAGACCTATACAGCTTAATTCCAAGATATCTGCGACCTCGAATGCAATACATGGCTCGCCATCGATTCTTGATAACAAGCGCAATCATTCGAGCATTTGAAACCTTCAACGACTATAGCGACGACGAGCATTTGGAAGAAAACCAGACTTCGGATACGAATACTTCGAACAACGACGAGTCGTCGAACTAGAATAAGTCGTCGTGTGAGGAAGACTCTTCTTTCGATAAAGATAGATCGTTGGGACTTCTGTTAGAGGAAGAGAACCAAGATTTTAGTCTAAGTCCAGATTCCTTGACTTGAAAGTCTATTGGGCGATGAAGCACGAGAGTTCTTTATGTGGTTTCATGTTTGGTTCCTAGCTTAGTCCTTGCCTATGTCTGGTTTTTGATAACGACCATAGATATTTGCTTGCTTTTTATTCTGCTTCGAGAGACATCTAATACTGTGGAGAGTTTGATCGGGTAGCTTAGATATACACTCATTTTAGTTGCTTCGCATTCGTCCTTTTGTAGCTGTTGTGTAACTTTGATATCGAGATTTGGCACTATCTACAATTCAATCGTAGTAACGTCTTAGACCTCTGTACAGCATACTGAGCTGTTCAACAGAATATAAACATTTTCGTTAGATCTTAAGCGACGCATCTAGTTTTGTTCGGGACTATTGATCTTATTGCATTGATTCTACGAACTCTCTAAGTCCTAATGGCGCCTGGTCTTTGCTTCACTAGCGTCTTGTTCAATCCACTAGCACGAATTGGCACATAAAAGGAGAAAACGTCAAGCCTAGATATACGATGACAAATAACACCTGACTCTCGAAGTAATTGTTATTATGCAAAATCGAAACTAAATTTTCTTAGAACGAAGTGGGCAAGCGAGCTTGTTTGATAGAAAAATGTCGAGACTCGGAACTTGATCAAGAATAAAGAGTCAATGCTGGGATAAACGCCAAGACACTAACCCGTTTTGAGCAAGAGTGTCGCAAATTGCCCTAGCATCAAATTACTGCAACCCTCTTTACGTGTACAAAGGTGAAGACGCTAGCACATCGACGAATCATAACTAACATCAAAGCTAACAGTGCTGACACTATACCTTGCAATTGTCTTCCCCTCGACCTACTCATTAGCTCTACATTCCTATTGCCACAAAAGCGAACAGAGTAGAAACTCATTCAGAAGCTCGGTCTAGCCAACTAGATACTAAGACCCGCGAGATCATCATAGATGCTTAGAAGATACTCCATTTGCTTGCAAAGCATACGCAGCTGTTTCTCTACCTGACGATTGATATTAGTATGCCCCATTGTCACAAAGAGCGTGCGAAGATTCTAGACTTACTGGGCCGTCCTTTGCCATGCTATCGTCTCCCACTTGTTGCGTCGCTTCTGTTCTGCCTCTTGCCAACCAGAAACCTTGAGAGATTTTCTAGAACTGGCGAAAGATCACCACCCCGCTGCCTTGCTTCGACGCGCCTGTGTCCTGGCGCTAAGACTACGACTTCGTATTAGTACAAATACGAGCCTTCACGAAGAGGGTTCGAATATTGTGCCATGCTTACATCGTCCTATACAGCGGGTGTAGATAAGGTGTCGTGGGTCCTATCACAGGGAAACGCGAGATTCAAGACAGTGGCACCAGGGACGTTTCCCAACTCGAGCTTAATAGGTACTCGCGAGAGTGCCGTCTTCCTAGTTTGTGTAGATTCACTGGGTTCCTTCTGATCCATCGTAAATGTAAAGATTGCTGTTCGCTCAAGCTTGGCAATCGCAAGCATGAGATCGAAAGCCTAGATCTCTTGCGATAATTTCTAGTAGCGCTCCAAGATAATGGCCAACTACGATGGGGAAATTAGCGAAAGCATCAATAAGTGGGTCGACATACCTGTCGTTCCAAATAATTCTTATGGGCGACGCATAAACGGTCCAAGAGTTTCTCCATAATGCTCTTGAAAAAGTCCGGCTTGCTCAGATCTTTGACTCCAAACTTGGAGCAGCGGCATCCATCGTTTCTGTTCGCCAGGCATTGAGGTCGTTTCGAAACGACACTCATAGCTGTTGCCTTCTATTCGTCAGCCACAGTGGAATCCGATATAAGTTGATAGCCAAGATTAGAGAATGCTTGTCGCGATCGAGAAGCAGAAAAGCAGCACAAGTGTTTACATACGCGAGAATCAAGAGAGAACGTCCTGGTCTATATCTTGACTCTAAGGAAGGTCGACGCTTGTCGAAGATCGCAAGAGATGCAACATAGTAAGATAGACTAAGCAGTCAAACAGTATACCATAGACTCGTGGTGTGACCCACCATATGCATGTTTCGAACTACTGTTGCCTACCCAAAATCGGCTGAATACATTAGGAGATGCGAAAATAGCATACACGCGGACCAAAGGTCGAAAACCGTCTCCGATGCAAGTCAAGCAAACGTGTGGTAAATGTGGGAACATTGCCTAAATCACAAGTCTGCTATTGTTGTTGCAGAGACAAGAACATAGTATAAGCATAGTCGCGTCGGGCTGCAGGATTGTCTTAGCTAAGATACTACTACTCTTGCAGCGAAGACGGGTAGAATAATAGTGATAAAACGTACAGGAAGAGTGATCTCAGAACATCGTACATTGTATCTAGTTCTCAGAACAACAATACGCATAGAAACATCAATAACCAAGCATAATCCAATGAGTAGGCCTAGAGCCAGGAAAGTCCCTGTAAAACGAACACCGCTCTTCTACAACTTTATTCCGTTGAATCGCATTCTTAGACGTCGAAAATATAATCGTCTATGATATGCTCCAGAAATTTTAGGATGGCAAGAGAGATGCCAAGTAGAGCAAACAAAATAACGAGGCAGTAGACGATCCACCGGAGGATGATTGTAAGACCTGCAGGTGGATAAAGCATCTTCAGGAGCTCGTTCCAATGCCGGAAGTATCGAACAAAAGTAGAAAGAACCTATCTTAACGACAGTCCATCTTGTGCAAGTAAGGTTTGATCTGCGCCAAGCGAAAAGTTGGAATAATCGAGTGACGATAGAGAGGTCTTTGTGGCTTTATCTTCGATATTGGGGCAAGCTTTTGTTCTATAAAGCAATATAAGTAAAAATTGAGATATATTCGTGTTCTGTCCGACTCACTGCTGCTTCGGCTTTCGTGGCATTTTCTGAGCTGTTAACGACGATAGCAAACCTTGGAGTGCGACTTCTTTTTCGCACTTAAGAATGTAGTTGATGTCGAATAATCGAGAGAGCCCTAATAGCCTATAAATGGAGTCCTGGAAGCGAGAACGCTTGATGCTTTTATAGAGTTGAGATGCCGACGAACTTGCTACTAATAAGTATGGCAGTAAGATTACAGCGACAAGAGAATATTTATCAAAGGACAAGATTAGTTGTTGCGAGACTGTCTTACAGGATTATTGGGCCAAAACAGACACTAAAGCCTTTGAAAAGCCATTGCGTTCAAAGTCACTCGTATCTCTTTATAAACTATAAGGAGATCAGGGATTGCTGTGTTTGAAATTGAGACAACGTAGAGCAAAGAGGTTACGTACACGATTTGAAGACAAAACAAATCAAGTATTGAATAAGAAGACAGAACAGCATAGAACATTTTCCAAAATTTATGTCTTGTTGAGCGATAGTTCTAGTAGAAACTGCGAGGCTCGACTTCCAACATAGAAGCACCATACTTGCTATCAACATCTACAAGAGTTTGCATCTCCTGTTTGCATCGATTCGCGATCTTTAGTCTAAGACGCTTGTATATCCCTTTACTCTCCCAAATCTTGAACTTCAACTCCAAGTTCTCCACAAGGCACGCATTCTCGTCTCGACACATACTCGCCATCTCCGCTTCGAGTCTTTTCCTCTTGGCTTGAATAGACAACCAGTTCTTTTGCGCTTGAAGTTGGGAGGCTTCACATTGCGCTACAGCTTCGACACTAGCTATTAGTCGCTTCATATTTGGCGATCGATGTAAGACCACCAAAGAAGATAGCGGCATCATAGATTCCGAAGCAGGGAAAGGTAGACCTCCCCAATGGCATTCGAGACTAGAAGAAGATTGGTCTGCCTTGAGTGTGTGGTATGGTAACAAAGACAAGAACGTCGAATAAGGACGGCCAAATAGCTTTGGAAGCAACTTCGCCTCGTCGTTATCGAAATCCGAGACTAACAAGTATAAGATCGTCGAGGCTAAGCTGGGCGAAGTTAGAGCCTCTTTCACATCAAATTGGATTGAGTAGGAAGTCGTTGCATTGTTGGGTTCGTAAAATATTCTAGTAGCGATGCTAGACTATGACAAGCGCCTACTTGAAGGTGGAACTGCGCAAGACATTAACTACGATTGTGATTAGTATGAGTGAAAATCAATGGCCCAGAAGTCCCACGTACAAGTTCAATGATAAAATTTCCCGTTTACTGCTAGAGATCTCAAGAAAACGGGAATGCTTAGATCTTAAAAAAGGATAGTACGCAATCTGGAAAGGTCCAAGGCGTCCATCTCTTCTGGACCTAAAACAATCTAGAACGGGATTGATTCCATAGTACAAAGAAAGCGACAACGTGAGTATAACCCTGCATAGTGCACACTAGGTAAGTTTAAACAATGGTTTATGTCTCAAGTCCAATAAGTACTGGTCGATCAGAATAGTGTAAAGTGCATAATCAACAGCATCTGCGATCTTGAATCCGGAAAGTGCAAATGCAATTAGCCAACCTAGCTGGAGGTTGCTAGTAAGCCCCAAAACAGACAAGCGCATAACCGACTCAATACTTACTCTACGCATCTTTCTACCAATACAAATTCGAGCGCACCTAATATTGTGGCTCTCCGATCTTGACGATACATCAATAGCATTATCCAAAAAGCATATAGCGATAAGCCATAGAACTATGGTCCGAAAAGCCGAGCAAAGCAAGTTCACCGCACAACAACTGGTTCTCAAGGATGCATGCATGAACCAGGCCTACAACATTCGCCTTTGACTAAGTGCTTTGCCATATGCGGGTTGTCTAACTTCCTTGCTGCATTTCTGGTTTTAATATCCAGAAAATCTGCATTGATGCGCGCGTCTAAAGTACCCTGCATGCAAGATACAAGAGTGTAATATCAAAATGTCTTTGAGAAAACTGCAGCGACGGAGACAAATCGATGAGAACAAAGATCAGATCCTCAACAAAGTTGAGTGGACACAAGTAACATTAGACGCTGTTCAATCCTAGACATATTTGTAAATTTTGTCTTTGTATCAATCTACTGTACCGCTCGTATAAGACGGAGTCCCTCCTGTGCTTTGATCATTTTACATCATCTGCCTATCCCTCAGCTTACTCAAGGGTGTGTTTCTTCCCAACATCTTTCCCAAAAAGTCATTGTGGGCATCAACAGCCCCACGATCATGCTTACCACGAAGGAAGAGAAGTCTCGTACCGCGCATGAGTCTAGCGACAGAGCTGCGTCTAACGATCCAAATCGCATCACTACTACGAATACTACTGCTGCTGCTACTCCTGCTGTCACGAACAGCCAAACTTCGCCGAGAAACGCTCCCACCAACAAAGGATCCAAATCCCGTTCCAAGCGTAAGCACAGCGACGACGACGCCGCGCCTAATGCTGCGAAGCGCATACAAACGAAATACCCTACACCCAATGCTAATGGAGACGTCGACATGGACCATCAACTGTCTCCGAAGAACCCACATAAGCGCACCACGTCCTATTTGGCGTCTGGACTCGACAACCAAGATACTCCTTATGCCATCAGCCAAGCTCATAGCGAAGAAACCCCAACGATTGCTTCTGCGAACTCCCTGAACCCATGTTGCGTGAATTGCGCCATATTTTACAGCCTCTATCCGTATACTTGGCCCCACCCTCCCTTCGAACAACATGCTAACTCCTATAGCGGTCTCGTGTGTTGCAAACCCCACGATCCAGAAGAACCATGTCTTTTCTGCCTAGTCGTGAAGAAAGGCCCCTGCGTCATAGTCAAGGTATCGTAGCAACATACTATGGATTTTAGTGCAATATGCTAACAGTCATCAAACTCCATTTTAGTCGTCTCTGCGCCTACTGCAAGACGCCGCAAAGACCTACGTGGTCTCCTCAACCCCAGCCAACCAACGCGCTCTTCAAGACGCACAAACGGGATTCCATAAACAGATGCGTTCTTGGCGCAAGAAGCCTTCCCTCGTCAACCTCCCAAACAACAGAGCGATGGAAGATCTCTACATAAAGATCATTTTCGAGCAGCAAACCAATGTTATTACCACACTAGAGATAATTCGTGGAATGCCACGCTTGCGCTCCTCCTTCAATGTTCGCAGCTCGCAGGCGTTGTGGAACCTCAATCTCTTCAAGATAAGCCAGCTAGAGGCTACGACAAGACATCTAGTGGGTGAGATCGCAAAGAAGAGCTGCAGTCGCTGCGCCGAAGTCAAAGGCCCGTTCTGCGAATGTGTCGTGGTCTCTAGCCAGAATGGTGCGATCTTACTGGACGACAAGTGTACCAACTGCGCAATTATAGAACATCAGTGCATCTTTGACGAAGACGAAGACGAACTCTAGGTCGACGAAGTAGCTAGAATACTTTGGAGATAATTTTCTTTGGTTTTGGCAATAAGATATAGAGGCGTTGTTTTCTTGGAGAGCTAAGTATCTTACGACTCTCAATTGAAGCTATTACGGCCATCTTTGTTGCGCAGCACAATTCTTTTCTTTCTTTTATACATTTTTTTAGATTGTAGGGCAATTCTTCTTGTGTTAGTCAAGCCATAGAATTTAGCAGTTTGCTAGCACATAAATCAAGTATTCCATAAATCAAGTATTCCATAAACCAAGTATTCCGTGAACCAAGTATTCCATAAACCAAGTATTTCATGAATCAAGTATTTTACGAGAAAATTGTTGCAGAAAGTTAATACGTTATATTTCGATTTGCTATTTGATCAAATTATTTATATTTTGTTCTCTCGATCTTTCTAATCAAGCAATATATATTTTGAGATTACCTATTGTGGGAATTAATGCGTAGACCATGATAGGGGGTGGTTGCCTGTAGAGAGCTGGGAGCGAACTGGGATAGTTAACCATCGCTGGCGGTCAAAAAACGAAAATTTTGTGGGTGCCAAGATTTAGCCGAGGACCTTGGATAGCCTCCACCAACAGGTATACCATCTATTGAGAGAAGTCTGGCATCAATTGACCCTCCATATCCGGGTGGTCTCATCATCTGTGTTTGGAAGAATGGGGGAAACAAGAAGAAGCATAAAAATCTACAGTTAGATGGGATGAGATTTGTGGGCTTAGTACTATTACAATTTACTGTATTACTGTCACAGGCCGGGGCTAATTGATCAACGCCGGCGACATAGAAGCCTTGATAGGGTTCAAGGACGGTGATTTACACTATGGGAGCCTTTCCAGCTTATCATGATTACGTTCACATTTTGGAATGATTCAGCGAGTAAGTTTCTCGAATTATGTATCTCATTATCCAATCAAGACATATGGGAAGTCTAAATCTCGAGAATGTATGCTAGGTACATATCTATATCTCTGCAGATTGGGGTTTTCTTGGACTGGGTATGTTAGTAAAGCTGAAGGTGGAAATGAAACATACAGGAATAAGAAAGTACGCACACGAACCTTAATCGTTCACAAGTGCTTGTGGAAGAAGTCAAGCAGGATCGAGTATCCACGCTCATACTCCTTCTTGACCTTCTCGTCCTCGAGATCGCCCCTACAATAGCCGTCAGCATTGCTAGGACTGTCACTCTGGTCAGGACGTGCCGTGCTGCCATCCACCCGTGGACTTGATCATCGAATGTCTCGACGTATTTGGGTACTTTCAGCTCCTCTTCGAATTTCTTGACAGCATCTCGGTCCTCGTCTTTGGATGCAAGCATGCATAATGGGATAGTAATGCCCTTGGCATCGTTCGGGTCAACCATCGCTGGGTGTACCTCAGCGGCAGCAGTGAACGACGTGCCGGATTGCGACGTCAATGAGACAATCTGACACATATCAGCGGAGTTTTCTTGATTGCTTCCTGTACTAGACCTACCTTTCCACCCCAGCACATCCCCAAAACTCCCACCTTCTCAATCTTCGGGCTGTACTCTCTGATCGCCTTCACCAACTTCGGCACCTTCTCCGCAGTCGCTGGCGAGTTCGCCGGTCCCTGGAAGAACTCGCCAAGCTTTTCTCCTTTCTCCTTGGTGTCTGGCGGGTACCAGCTCTGATCGGCAGGCTTGCCCTCGAAGAAGTCGGGCATGTAGACTTGGTATTGGTGGTTTTTGTCGTCGGCATGGGCGAGGATATCGGCACCCTGAAGGGCTTGCGGGCTGTAGCCGAAGATGTCATAGACGATGAAGATGGCGGAGGTGGCACTAGAGGGGCCAGTCGTGTCTGGAGGATGTCAACAATCATAACGGAGAAGGAGATATGATGGTAGCGGGTTGAGGAGCGTACAGGTTTTGAGGCCGCCGATGTCGACGAATTTGCCCTTCTCCTTGTAGCCTTTTGAGACTGCTGGGGGAACGGTGCAGCAGGCCTGATCTAGTCGGTAAGTGCGTCTCAACTTATGGATGAATGGACTCGAACCTCGCTATGTCCGTGTTGAGCCATGGTGGAGGAAGCTCTGGTAACCGGTCGTTGGATTGATCGTTGCACTGAGTGTTTGAGACGAGCTGGGGAGGGAGAGGAGAAAGATACTTTACTTTACTTGCTTTAAAGACTTGGGAAGCCCGGATCTGCCCTTCCATGTCAATTCGGCATCGTGGGGTCGATCCAGCCCGATGTGGGGAAAGCACAACGTCATCGAGCACGCTGGAGTTAAGCCCAGCCAAATCCCGGCACCCACAGAGAGACCCCTCGGAC
>JAABUL010001562.1_pt1 | contig 42548 bp, 1 predicted proteins | sample 5559151 | NCBI WGS metagenome assembly JAABUL01 (sample SAMN10711876, study PRJNA513368) | rock metagenome | isolation source: Antarctica rocks | place: Antarctica: Victoria Land, Pudding Butte sud | reverse complement strand
ATTAACGAATCAACGATTAAGATATTTTACTTTTCGACATGCCAAGACTTGAAACCTCGATCGGACTAGCGTCTGGACTTGGTTAAAAAATTTAAAACTTTTTCAAAAATTTCAAAATTTCAAAATTTCAAAATTAACACCTATAGGTTGGATAGCAGATAGATAACTGCTATATAGGGTTGACTAACTTCTAGTTATCTAAAAAAGATTTCTAACCAATAGTAAGCCGCTTTCTAGCAGACAACTAACTGCTATCTAGCAGATAACTAGAAGTTATCTATCTAATCTAGATATGTAGTCGCAATCTAACCGATATCTATCGGTTATATAACTCTATAGATGGGCCTCTAAGTATCGATTAATTTCAGATTTTAATTAAAGTTATTTTTTTAAATCTTGTATTATTATTACTGATAATATATTAAATATATTAATTTACTTTGTCTATATTTTTTAAATCTTGTATTACTATATTTTTGCAATAATTTGTTTTTATTTAAGCAATTTTATTGCAGTCTATTTGCACAAGCTATTCTCTTTCTTTATTATAACAATTAACAATATTGCAGAAACAAAAAAGAGAGAAAACAACTGAAAATAATATTGATTAATTAATATTCTCTTAAAATAAGAAGAAGTAAATTTCGAAAATACAAAAAAAATTATAGATTTGTTAATTAATAAGTTAAAAACAATTGTAACAGAAATTTAGAGAACAAATATAGAAGAGATTAGAAATATTTGTTTAAGTATTACAATATTAAATTAATATTTTTAGTAATTTAATTTAATTACAGAAAGCAAGATTATTAAGACTCTTATTTTTATTATTTATCGACAATATTATTGCGCATTTTTTTTGCGCGTAGTATTAATATATACTATACTTTAAAGCAGCAAAGTCTTGTCTTCTAACTCTAGAATTCTCAGTCTTACTGATTTTAAATTCTGCAAAAAATAATTTTAAATACGTCAGATATTAAGTTCTATATCGACTTTTTGTTAACGACTTTTTTGTCTTATTTTTTCAGACTTCTTCTATTGCTTATTTTTTTAGACTTTTTCTATTACTTATCTTTTTAGACTTCTTTTATTGTTTATCTTTTTAGACTTCTTCTATTGTCTATCTTTTTAGATTTCTTTTACTGTTTTATTTTCGAGCTTTTTCTACTGTTTATTTTTTTAAGTTCTGCTTATATTAGAAACCTTAAGTATACAATATTAATTGCTACTTAAACAGCTCTTGTTTAAACTATAGTATAATATATTTTCTAACTTTTTCTATAATCTCTCTGCAATCTTCTTACTAGTTCTCAGAGTATTTTATATTAAATTTGTATTATTTAATATGCTGTTCTATACTGCTCTATTTCTTTTCTCGAAAACTGTACTGCTAAAATTGCTTTTACTAATTAAAAATACAATCGAAATTAAGTTTATTTAAATATCTGTTAAGTACAATATATCTGAGATTATATTAGAATTTGAGTAAAGAATACAATTTGTATAGAATTTTTTAAAAAATAAAATCTCTTTTTTGCTATTTTAATTATTTAAGAAGATAACTATTTCTACAGTACAAATTTGTATAATACAACTGAAGCATTGTTCAGATCTTTTCTTAATCTATTAAAAGTTTACTTAATAATCTGAAATTTTTAATAGATAATATAATTAACTAGTACTTTCTATTTTTTGAATACAATTCTTTTAATTTTTTTATTAAATATCTGTTTTTTATTAATATTATATATTAATTTTTATTCTTGCAAATTATTGTCTTTTTGTTTGCAAGTTTTGTTTAATATATTTTGAATTAGTCAGAAAAGTTTAAAACAGAAATATTATAAAAATATATAGTATCGAATAGAATACTGTTGCGCAATATACTGAGAGATACAAGTTTATAATCAGAACTTAAAAAAGAACAGTATAATATATACTGTATAGCCAAACTAGTAAAGAATTCAACCGTTGTACAATTGTTGTACAACCGTCGAAAAACCGTCAAAAAACCGTCAGCAAATTATCAAAAAATCGACGGAAAACCGTTTTCCAACCGATTAACAACTAGGAAAATTCTAAATTTCGGTTGTTTAACGGTTGAGAATCTCAACAATTATCAATCGCAAAAATACATTTTAGGATTGAATCGCAGTTGTTCAACAATTAATTAAAAAATCTATTGAATTGAAAAAAAAAATTAATTAATTAGACTTCCTAAGTACGAGAGTAGTAGAGAGATATATAGAAAGAATATTGAGAAGATATAGACTAGAGAGTTACCTACGCGTATATATTTCTTTGTAAATTACGTAATTTTTCTATTTATAACTTGATAGTATTGACTTTTCAAGATAAAATTAAAACTTTAAATTTAAGTTTAAACTCTAAACTATTAATAGAATTAATAGAAAAATGTCTTAACAACTTTATGTATTAACAAATCAACAATTTGAATATTTTACTACTCGATATATTAAGACTTAAAATCTCGATCGAGCTAGTTAAGTTTCGAGACTTAGAAAATAAATTTAAATTTTTTTAAATTTTCTATATAAAAATTAGCATCTACAGACATCTATTTGTTGAACAACCGTTGTTCAACTGTTGTTCAATTGTAGAAAAACTAATTTTTTACTCTTTAATTTTTTTCAAAAAAAAATTTATAAAAATTAGCATCTATAGACATCTATCTGTTAAACAACTATTGTTCAACCGTTGTTCAATTGTTGTTCAACTATATTTATCTAAATTTCTAATGTTAAACCGTTGAACAACCGTTGTTTAACTATATTTATTTAAATTTCTAATATTAAACAGTTGAACAATGGTTGAACAATCAAAAAATATCTAGATTTCTAATATTCAATCAACGTATAACTGTTGTACAACTGTTGTTTTAATTAGTAGAAAGCTCTAGACGTAATCGAAAAATAAATAAAAATTTAATCTAATATACTTTTGAAGTAGATTTAATTTTTGTTTAATAACTGAATTATATTTACAAAAAAATATTACAAGTATCAGATTTATATATATTAAAATACTATTTTATAACAATTGCAAAATATGCAAACAACTTTAATTTTACAATTTTAGTTTGTATATCTATCTAAGCTAATATATCTATTTTCTTAATAATTTTTTATTTTTTTTAAATTAATTCTTTATTTCACAGACAATATATTAAAGAAGAATCTGTAATAATATATTATACAGAATTAATAGAAACTCGATCTATTATATATATATACAGAAATAAACTAAAATAGAATATTGATACTATAGAATACTTTAAAATGTAAAGCAAATATTAAAATTAAAACAATATATATTATTAGTTCGAAATTTTAAAAGAAAAATATGCGCAAAAAAATTCTATTTAGTATTAATTTGCTTTACTATTTTTGAGCAGTACAGATTACAACTACTATTTCTATACAATTGAAGTACAATATATATACAACTATAGTACAATTAATCTAGTCTAGCACGTATACTTGGCAGATATATTAATTAAAAAACAACTTATTAAATTAATCTATTTTACTTTACTTATAGCTAAAAGCGCAATATATTAATTGCTGTATATATTTTTTAATATTTAGATATATTTGTTAGTTCTTATACTTTTTTTAATAAACGCTTTATATTTTCTTTACGAGATTGACAAATTATATTTTATTAACAAACAGTTTAAATATTTTGTACGTTACATTTTAAATATATATTTGTTTTCGGAACTGTTTATTTATATCTAAATAAAAATTATATAATTAGAGACTTTATAATATATAAATAATGCAAATACAGTATCTAGAGTACAGCTTTTACTTCTAAGATATTATTTTAAATTATATAACTTGCTTCTAATTTAATTAAAAACAAGCAAAATTAAATTAATTTTTTTTATACAAATATCGTATTTTTAAAGTTGCAATTAATATATATAATTGCGATTAAAAACAAATAATAATTAAATATATTCTATTAATATATTTAATATAATAACAAAAAAGAGCATAAATATAAAGAAAAATAATATTATAAATTTAAAGCAATTTCTAGACAAAGCAAAGCTTGCTATTGCAATTATATATATAATATTGTCTACTAACTTGCTAAAACAATTTTAGATAACAATATTATTATGTCGGAATACTGTAACTAATTTGATCTAGTGCCGACACTATCTGGCCCGATACTATTCGACCTAATATTACGTAATCGATTCGAGTAGCTCCGATCAATATATATAGATGGAAAAATCCCCAGCTTCTATATAGAAACTAAGCGTTCTACTATCTATTATTTTGACAGATTATAAGCCCGGAACAGAGCAAGAAACTTATCTGCTTGTTAATCAGAATATCTAGAGTATAGCTGGTAAACCGAACTGACAATAGACTTACAATTACTACTATCAATTAGTCTTCAAGAATCGGAATATCAATATTATAATGCTGTCGAACCATTAACTAAGAGATTGTTGAAACTTGTCAAACAATCGATCTCTCAACTATTCGAACAACTAAAATCTTTAATTAGCAATAATTAAATAACTAATATTTAATTAAAGATTCTGGACACAAATATTTTACTAAAAGAATTAATATAAATTGTAGAAACAACTAAGTTTATCTTATTTGCAACTTGTTGCTTTTGTTAAAGAACACTAATTATTTTTAACAAATATTTATCAATAGTAAATTTTAAGAAATCGAAAAATCAACTATATAGCAATTATACAACTAAGAATTAATAATTAAATAGCTAATAATTAGTCGAAAACGCGTTATTAAAGCAAGACAAAATTCTGCTTCGATATATTAATAAGAAAACTAAATTATTTAGTTTTTATAATTTTCGATTTTCTATCTATTGCAAAATTCTCTTATTAACAATTAAATAAGTTAACTTGTTAGCTCGATAGCTAAAACAAGTACTAGTTAATTTCTTTTACTACAATATACAAAACAAATTAGTAAACTAAATCGCAAATATATTTTAAAAATCGAAATAATTTTATTAATAATTTTGAAAGCAGTATCTAGATACAACTCTTAATTAAATAGTAATTAATTTTGTTTAAATAGAATTAAAAAGCTCTAAACTATTGCAAAAATGCAAAAAACTCAAATTAAAAAAATTAATATTTAGTTTTATTAAAATAAAAAGACTGAAAAGATTGATTTAACAACTGCAAAAACACAAAATAGCGCAGCTATCTCTATAGCTATTAAAATCAAAAATAAAATCAAAAAATTGAATAGTTTAGTTAGATTTTAGATAGTTAACAAGCTTTATCTACAATTAAACAAAAACAGCAATCTAATTAGAAATTATCTATTAATACTTTATTTTTTAAACAGATTAAATCTATAAAATCTATTTAGATTTATATTTGTTATAATCTTAATAGAATAACAAAAATATAAGATTTATTTAAAAACTTATTGATTGTTTATCTACTAAAATTTTGCTCAGTTTATAATTAACAAGATTGATTAAATTAATATTGTTAACAAAAAAAATTTAGCTATCTTCTTTATTTAAATTCTTCGAAAAGTATCTATTAAACTAAATATTTAACTCGAATTTTATTAATTTATTTAATTTTTGTAATTTGACAGCTAAAATATTTTTATCAAAACTGTTACTGCGCAATTGTGCTTTTTTACTATATTTACTAGTACTATTATCTATTGCTTACAAGCTATTAGTAGAACTCTAAAATAGCAAATTATATTAATACTATTATAATTATTAGTATCTTTGTATTCTCTTTTGTAACTCTTAAACAAATTGTTAAAATTAACAATAGTATAAGTTTTTTTTGTTTAAAAACAAAATTTGTTCGAAGTTTTTAAATAAATTAAATTCTAAAAATATATTAAATCAAATATTAGATTTATCGATCTATTTAATATAATTATCGAAAAACAAATTAAATAGAATATTGACAACAAAAAATATATAAATATATTTCGAAATATTGTTAATAGAAGTCTGTATTACAATATAAAGAAAATCAATTTAGTTGAAAAAATTTATTAAAAAATTGTTAAAATATATAAATCTAAAAATTTAAATATACTAATAAGAATTTTTGTTAAATTCGAGTTTTTTAAGATTTTTAATTTTTAGAATATTAATAAATACAAAATTAAATTTTGCAATATTATTAATAAACTATCTATCTATTTAAACAATTTGATTATAGATAAGAACTAATTTATTTTTAAATATTTAGTCGATTTTAATAATATTGTTTGTCTTTTTATTAATTAATAGATATTTGAGTATAAATTCTTTTACAACAATAGTATTTAAAAGTAGAAATTGTTTGCTATTATTTACAATTACAAAATTCAATATATTAATTTAATAGATATTTTGACTATTAATACTATTTTAATTTTAATAGCAATTACTAAACTAACTGCTATTACAAAAAATACTTTTTTTGTTATTAACAATTTTAGCTTTGTATATATTAAACCAAAAAAATATACAAATTGCAAAAAAATCGATTATTAAAAATTAAATTGCTAAAACTTATATTTAAAACTATATTTTATTTTAAAAAACAATAGTTTCAAAAACAATCGAAACAATAACAAAAACAAATATTATCAAAATTACAATAATTAAAAAAAAAATCGAAAAAAATTTAAATTTAAAAAGAATAAAAACAAATTTAAGTTTAAGTTTAATAAAAACAAAAATAAGAATAGCAACAACAAAAAGTAAAAAACTATTAAAATAATAATTTATAGATATTATTTTGTTTTTATTATTATAACAATTCTATTTGCAATTTCTAAATTGTCTATTTCTACAACTATAATATTAGTTTTTGTTGTTAACTATTTTTTGCGCAAATAGATTTTTAATACAAAATACTTGCAATATATATTTAAAAACTCTAATATCTTTGTATTCTATTTAAAAATATTTTAACAATTAGTTGAAAATATAGAAAACAATTTATTTGTTATAAATATCGAAAGTATTTGTCTATTTGTTAAATATAAAAATAAAAGAATTTGTTATATTATAATTGAAAATATATAATATATATTTAACTTTTTTTACAATTTAATTTTTTATAGTTAGTTAAAAGATACTAATATTGTTCGAAAAATTATTAGTTATAACTTTTTTATTAATATTTAGCAAATTCGAGCAATTAAAGACTTCGATTTCTATTTTCTAAATTTAAAAATATTTATTGTACTTTTTGTTGTTGCTATTGTTTTATTAAGAATTAGTAAAAATACAATAACTATATAGTACAAACAATTTAACTATCTAAATAAACAAAATATCTATTAGCTAATTTGCAAAAATATTTTTAATTTTATTAAATTATTTTTAAATAATATTTGTATCTCTTATATATACGCAAAAAGCAAAACAATATTCTATCGAATTTCTATTAAATTTAATTGCTAAAAAAACAATCTTATTTATATCGATATTATAAAACTTATATCTCTAGACAATTTCGATAGCATTTGTTATATTTGTATTTAACTAAATAATAGAATTAAACACTTACAAATAAAATATCTTAAAAACAAGAATAAAATTAATTTGCTAACTTTTTTTAAATACTATATTAACAAATTTAAATATAGAGACAACAAATATATTTGTATCTATATTAACAATAGCAATAAATATATAAATAGAGTTTTTTAAATTTAATATAAAAAGTACAAAATATATATCGAATTAATAGTTGCTTTCTTCTTTAAAATAAACAAATATATCGAATATTTTAATTAGATTTTAATACAAAAAATTAATATTATAATTAAAAATATTAATTTAGTTGTAAATCTTTAATTAGTAAATTATTTAAATAGTTAATTTATATTGCAATATCTTTTCTATTGTTAAATATCTTGTTATTATTTTCGAAATAAATATTGAATATTTCTATAACTACAAGTATATTTAATATATTAATTAGCAAAAAGAAATATTAAAAATTTAATCAAATACTAATTAACAATTTTTTTAGAATTGTATTTAATTCTTAGTTTTAGTAAAATACAAGAAAAAGTATATCTATTGTATAATAAATAACAAAAACAAAATCTAACAAATATTAGAAATTTATTAACTAGACAATAAGCAAATATTATTTAGTTCTAATATTAATTATAGCAAAATTAGTTGTTAAAACAACAATATATATTTGTCTATAATTCTATCTACGCAATCTAATATTGCAAATTCTATTAATAAATTTCTAAATTCTATAGAAACTAAATTGAACAAACTCTTTGTAACAATATTACAACAATAGCAAAAAGTTGTTTTGCTCTTTAAATTATACTAAAAATTTCAAACTAGATTTATTTATCTTATCTAAAATTCTATTTTTTTAGACTTTAAAAATAATATATTTTTCAAGTTATTTTTCGATTTCGAAAATAGTATTTTTTTTGATTCTATTAACTTTAATAAGTTTTCTAAAATTACTAAATTATTAAATATATTTTAAAATCTATTATTTTCGAATCTCGATCTAATATTGCAAAAATACTTAAAATTTTGATTGTATTAAAATAAATTTGCAGATTCTTTTATTTTGTTTATTTAAAATTATATTATTAATGTCAAAATAATAGATAGTAGAACGCTTAGTTACTATGTAGAAGCTGGAGCTTTGCCCATCTATATATATTGGTCGGAGCTACCCGGACCGATCACGTGATGTCGGGCCAGGTAGTTTCGGGCCGGGTAGTGCCGGCACTAGGTCAGATCGGTAACAGTATTCCGACAATTAAAACTATATAAATCTAAAATTTATACTAAAACTATAACAAATATCTATTATAAAATAAACTAACAACTAGCTAAACAAAACAAAATTAAAAAAAAACAATATCTATATTGTTTGCTTAGTATCTAACAAATATTATATATTTTGTAAAAGATAGATTTACAAAATTAAACAAAAAATTAATAGCAAGATTCTTTGTTATAAAACTTGTTAAATTGTTAGAAGTTTTAAACAACACAAAAATCTAAACTATATTAAAATTTTTACAATTGTAATTAAATCTATAAACTATAAAACTATCTTTATCTTTGTTATTGTTAACAATTAAAATTTAAAATAAATAGATATTGTTATTGTTTTTTTCTACAAAAATATTAACAAAAAAATCTATATAAAATTGCTTTACAACTTTGAGCAAAACAAAAAAATTTATTAATTTAGAAAAACTCTCTATAGACTTAAGCAATTATTTCAAATATAATATAATATTTTTCCAATATTTTTTAAAAAATATTACTTTTATTTATTGAATTTCTATCTAAATATCTTTATTAATAGTTTTACTATTATTGTTATCTATATAAACAATTTTTTAATTGTTAATATTAACAAAAAGTTTATCGATACTATTAAGAGAGCTTTTGTTAGTTAATTTAAAATAATTAATTTAGATTTTGTTTAATAATATCTAGAAATCGAAATTAAATATAATTTTGCAATTCGAATTTTCTATTTAAATTAAAAGATATATTTGAAAAAGATACTACAAAATTACAAAATATAAAAGTATAAAGTATATAGCTTATCCCGAGTGCAGATTTCCCACCCGGGACAAGCTTATTCTAAGTAAAAATTCTTATTTAAAATAAACTTTGTCTATACTTAATCTATATTCAATATAGAATATATTAAATAAAGCAAAAATTATAAGTTTAAAAAGACGCATCTATTGCAAGTTGTATATATTAAATATATACTAAATCTATAACTTTGTTATTTTAAAGCTTATCTTAAGTAGAAAATCTATATCTAGAATAAGCTTTGTTTATATCGAATCTATATTTTATATATATTGTACTAAATTAAATAAAAAGATTGAAAATTTAAAAATATATTAAAAAGAAAATATATATATCTAGTATATACTAAATATAGAAATTGATTATTTTAATATATTAACTAACTATAATTTTGTTCGATTTCTAAAACTCAAAATAAGCTAGATATATATTTAATATAGTTTATAACTATTAAAAAAAAACTATTATCTCGATTTTAAATACGTAATTTCGATACGCTTATACAAGATACAATTTAAATATAGATTTAATATTGCTATAGTATATATCAAAAATAAATAAAATCGCGTAAATTGTATATTAAATTTTTAGCGTATTTTATAGAATTAAAATACAATTGTTGTGTTTTTTATTTTTATCTTTTCTAATTATTTGTATTATTGTAGTATATATTTCTAATTTTATTAACAAATTTATAGTATAAGTCTAGTATATTCTCTAATTTTATTGCTTCTATTATTTTAATATATATCTAATATAAGTGTTGTTGCAATTTAGTTTGCTAGTATTAAAGCACGTTACAACAATTCTAATATAATAAATATACAAAATTTATCTTTTCTAGAGTATTATTATAGTAAATATAGTATATATAACGCTTTTGTCTAGTATATATTAATTATATACTTAAAAATCTTTTTTTAATTTAAATTTAAATTTTGTAACTAAATATAAGCGTTCAATTATAGTACAATTCTATATCAAATATATACTAAGTCTATGTTTAACATATATAAGATTCAACTAAATAGATAGCAAATCTAGTAAAAAGATATTTTTTGTTATAATTTAACTTATACTAAGTATTCACAATACTTTATCTATTATTAAATTCTTAAAAAATAATAGACAATCTATATATAGATTTAATCTAAATCTAGTATATATTAAATATTATTAGTTGTATCAAATTCTAGAACTCGAATTGTTTTCTTTAATACAAATATATAAATTGTATAAATTTAATTGCAACTTTATATATATTAAATATTAGCAAATATAATTGTACAATAGTATTGATTAATCAAATATATAAAGTAACTTTTATCGCTTTTAATTGTTAATTATCTATATATATAGTTGTAGTTTTATTTATACTTAATATATATTAAATTAAGATTAAAATTAAGCTATATTGTTATTAGAGAATATATTATACTAGAGCGAATAAACAAATATTTTAATTAATTATATATAATATATACGCTAAATATATATAGTTGCAAATTTAAATACAAGAAATGTTTTTTCAAATATATATTATCTCGAAAAAAAAAAAAAAAATTTATATTTAATATATATCTAATTTATACTAGTTTAATACTATAAAATTTTAAATTAAATTCGAAAAATAACAAAATACAAACTATTTTACAAAATTAAAATATAGTTTTTATATATTTTGTTTAAACTAAATTTATATTTTATATAAATACAAATATATAGTTAATACAATTGTCTATTAATATATAAACAATATAAAATATATTGTGTAAGCTAGATTAATATTAAGTATATATTAAGTTTATATAGAACAATTGTTATAATTAAGAATTTGCAATTGTTTTCGATATATACTTCTATTGCAAAATAAATTTATTTTATATTTGTTATATATTTAATTTATTTTATATTTTTCTTGTTCTTATATTATATATACAAATGTTTATTTTGTAATTTAAAATTTCGACAACGCATTAATTACGTATAGATTTAACTAATACTAGATTTGTACTAATACAATTTTTAAAATTACTAATTAATTATTGCTTGTTATTTTTTTCCAAATATTTGTTTCTTAATTTAAAAAATATTTGCAAGAAATATACTTCTAGCTTAGTTTTAAAATATATTAATTTTATATTAATTTATTTTTAATACTATACTAGTATTTTAATCGAAAAACTTCTTTTTATATATTTTATTATACTAGTTTATACTTAGTATATATTTAAACTATATGCAAATTAATATACTTATTACAAATATCGAATTTTTAAATAGATTATTTAATTATATTTTAGATTTAATCTATACTAAATATATATTAGTATCAAAAAAATGTAAAGAAGCAAAAAAATCTTGTAATAATAATATATTTAAAATTTTAAAAATTTTTAAAAATTTATATTTTATTTATATTTAATATATATATAGCTAATAAAAAAAAGTTGTTTGTAATAATAAAAAATCAAATACAATAATTAATTCTAATAAGAAAGTTTAAAACTTATATATATTATATTTATATTTACTATATATATAAAAGAGAATTACAATACTTCTTTTAATTCGAACAAAAACAAATTTTATTTGCTAATTTATTATACTAAAATTATACTAATTTTATATTTAACAAATATCTTTGTTCTAATTAATATTTCGATAGCAAAGAAAAATAAAATATTATTTACAATTTTATATTATTTCTATAATATATCTATACTAAGTTTATATATAACTAATTTTTTTTCAAATAAATTTATCTCTATTAATAACAAAAATTAGTACAACTATCTTTTTATTTATACTAAAATTATACTAAGTCTATATTTAGCTAATACAATTACTACAAAAACTATTGCTATATCTACAACTAAAAAAAACAAAAATTAGATTGTTTTTTACTATATATATCAAATATATATTAAATATAAATTAAAACAAATTAACAACAAAAAGCTTTTAAAATTGTTTAACTAAATCTTAGACTTAATATATATTATATATAATATTTTGATTTATTTTAATTAATTGTATATTTTCGATTGTATCTAGTATATATAATATAGATAATTAAATACTTGTCTTTTCGATTTCGATTTAGCAAAATAAATTAATATTTATTATATATTTTGCTTTTGCGTAGTTGCTACAACAATTATATTTTAATAGAATTTTTTTTTTGCAAATCAATTTAAAATAAAGTACAATCTATATTTAATATAAAATTCTTTTATATTTTTTTTAATTTTAAATTAATTTTTTTTTTAACTATATTTAAATATATATTAAGTCTATATCTTGTCTACGCTTGCTATATATTTATTTTATTTATTATTTTAATCTTATACTTATTTTTTCTATTTTAAATATTATTTTTTATAAAATAAAGTTAAACAAATAACTATAATAGCTTGTCGCATTATTATACTTGTTAGTTTTACAAATAATATAAATATTTTATATATAATTTTGTTTTTAATTGTTTTTTTTTAATTTTCAATTTTTTAATAAAGTAATAAATCTTCTTTCAAATTAATATTTAATATAAATTTAATATATATTAGATTTATACGTAGTCTTTTAAGTTTAAACAAAAGCTCTTAAATTATCAATATTATACAATATTTATAAAACAAAAATATAAATTTATAAACTAGTTTATCTTTATTGTTGTCTTAATTGCTTAATAGATATTGTTGATTTATTTGTAATAAAATTATATTTAAAATATTTTTTGTATTGCTAGTAATATCAAATTTTTTTAACTTAATAATTTTTTTTGTTAGTCTTTTTTTTTTGTAGAAATTTGTTACGTTTTTAATATATATATTGTATGCGTTGTTCTTGCACTTAATTTTTAATTTAATATTTCAATAATATTGCTTTGTATTTTTTGCTCGATTTTAATATATTATTTATAAAGTTTAAGTCTAATTTATATTTATTTAAACTAAACAATAATATATATTAAATTAATATTCGACGTTTATTTTTTCTAAATAATATCTCTATATATTGTTGTGTTAAAAAGAATATTTTAAAATTTTTATTAAATATATATTAAATCGATATTTAATATTTATCTTTTCTAAATAGTATCTCTATATATTGTTGTATTAAAAAAATATTTTAGAATCTTTATTTAATATATATTGAATTAATATTTAATATTTATCTTTTCTAGATAGTATCTCTATATATTGCTATATTAAAAAAGATATTTTAGAATCTTTATCTAATATATATTAAATTAATACTTAATATTTGTCTTTTCCAAATAGTGTCTTTGTATATTGTTGTATTAAAAAAAAAATTTAGAATCTTTATTTAATATATATTAAGTCGATATTTAATATCTATTTTTTTAGATAGTATTTCTATATATTGTTATATTAAAAAAGATATTTTAGAATCTTTATCTAATATATATCGAGTTAATACTTAATATCGATTTTTTATCAAATAAATAGTTTTTGAATTGCGACTTTAAAATATATAAAAAATCTTGTTATTAAATTTAAATACTATATTTATGCTAAATTTATATTTAGAATCAAATCTATTAAAAAAAAAAATTATATAAAAAAAATTTAAATTAAAAGAAAGATATAGATATTGTTAACAATATTCTACAATTTTTCGATCTTTTTTATCTATAATTTAATTAATTATTAAGTCAAATTAAATATAAACTAATTGTATATATTTTTTTTAATTAATTAAGCAACAATATAATTAAATTTATTGCAATTGCATTAAATAAATAAAATATCTTTTTTTGTTTTAAAATTATTCTTTTCAAATATTTTAATAGCGTATTTTCTTATTTTGATATATAATTAGTATAAATATAATTTAGAACAAATATAGATTCTATCTAAATATAGAAACAAATAATAATAATTTTTGTTTTACAAATTTATTGTTTTAAAAATAATTGTTTTCTTCTATATTAATATAATTGCAAACTAGTATTTATTAATATAAAGAAATCTTTAATTTCTTTTTATATAGTTTAACAAGAATTTATTTTGTCTTTTAATATTTAATCTATATTTTAAGTTTAAAATATAATATATTTATATTGTCTATATATTATAGTAGTTTGTTAACAATTTCGATTTTTTAAAATTAATTAATAAAATAAGTTGTCAAATAATTAAAATAATATTTTCGAAAGTTATATTTTGAATATATTCGACAAAAAATTAATATATACTTGAGATATTCGAATTACTTTCGAGAATTATTAAAATTGTAAAAATATTTTTTAAATTCTAAATAAAATATTAGTAATATCTATATAATTCTAATATATATTAAATATATTTTAAATATATTTTTTGTTTATATTTATTGTAAAAGTTTGCAATTCTTTGTTTTTATAATTAATATAAGAAATTTAAATAGTTTAACAAACAACTTCTTTTAATACTTTAAATATTTTAATAAATATTGTATAATAATCTTCGATAATCTTTATATTAATTTATATATAACAATAGATATTAATTTCTATTATAATTTAAATATATACTTAATATATATTGTATATATATTAAATTTATAATAATAATTTTTGTTTTAACTTAAAATACTATATAGATTTGTTTTGTTTTAAATTTATTTAAATACAAAATCTATTTCGAGATATAATTAATTTATAAAAAATTTAGTCTAAATATAAATATAGTATACAACAATATATTGTTAAAAATTTTTATTAAAATAAATAATATTTTTAATCTATTATTTTTTTAAAGAACGCAATTAATTAAAAACAAATTTTTGTTTAATTTCTATAGATTATAAATTAGATTTATACAATATTTAAATTAAATATAAACTGATTTTTTAAAACTATTTTAACAAAAAAAATTTTTAATTTTTGTTTGCAAATTAATATTACTATACAATCTTTTATATTAAAATTATTATATATATAATACAAAGCAATTTTGCTATATTTTGCGTATAAATCAAATATAATAAAAAAAATAGCAAAATATTCTACAAAATATTTAATACAAACAATATATATATTAGATATAAACTTAGTTTATATATTGTTAAAAACAATAAATTTTGTTGTTTAATTGTTGCAATTATATTGTCGACAATTTCTTAAAACATTTTAATAAAATATAATAAATAATAAATATAATTTTTGTATACAACTAGTATAAAAAATAGAAATTGTTTTTAATTGACAAAAATATAGATATTTAATTGCATATTGTATATATTAATTTTGATTTTATTATTTCTTTAAAAATAATTAAATTCTATATATATTTAGTATATATTAAACTTGTATTAAAATAGAAACTAATTGCAAATAGAATTTCTAGAAACTAAATATTTAATAAAAATATAATTTTTTATATATTGTTGTAACTTGTAGTCTATTAAGACGCAAAAATAATTAATATCGATATATATTAAATTTGTATTAACAATTCGATTTATATATTATAATTTTATATTAAAAAATAGAAAATATTTAATTTAATAAATCTATAAAATTAATTTACAAACAATATAGATAAAATAAAAATTTATTTTATAAATTTCTTATATAGTAGATTTTTAATTCTTGTATACGCAAATTATAAATTCGAAATATATATATTAATTTTGCTATTTTTTAAGAAATTTATAATATTAAATTTTTGTGCAACACTTTAATTGCGCGTTAACATTTATTGTATATATTAATTAAATAAAATATTGTTAAAAATTATTAATATTTTTAAACTTAATTCTATTGTATATTAAATATATATATAGTATATCTAAATGTACGTGTTCGCAATACTTAATTTTAAAATATTTAAAATTTTAATATTAAATTTTGTTTGCTTTGTTTTTCTTTTTAATTTTTAAAAATAAAAAAACAATTTAAATAATCTTAAAATTAATTGCAACAACAAAAAATTAAATCTAATTTTAATATAAATTAAAATTATATTTTACTTAAGTTAAATATATATTAAATATATATTTGTCAATTAATACTTTAATAGAGATATTAATTAAAATCTCGACTAATATTGTATTTTTTCTATATACAAAATAATTTTTTTTTTAAATATATATATAAATATACTAGAATATTGTAATAGTTTTGCACTTTTAATATAATTATTTAATTGTGTTTTTCGAAGATAATTGCAATTCTATTAATATTAATAAAGCTCTATATATAATAAATATTAGCTTAATATATAATAGATATAAAGTATAAAAAAGAATCTATTTTTTTAAATTTTATAAACAATAATTTGTCAAAACTATTAAAATTTTAATTGTTTAATATATTTTGATTTTCTTAATTGTTTATAGAAATATTTTTGTTAATATTTTAATTACTTAATATTATATTCGATTCAATAGTATTAATATTGTTAAAATTCGAAATTTGTTTATATATTTAGCAAATATCTAATGTATAGTAAATATAGAATAAATCTCAATTTTATTTATCTATTGCGAAATTGTTTGTTAATTTTGATTTGCAAAATTCTTAGATATAGAAGAATTTTTCTTGTTAAAAAATATAAAGACTTTAAAGACAAAGAAATTGATAATACTATTAAAAAATATATTGTTATTAAGATTTAAATTAAATATAGACTAAGCTTAAATATAATATATATACAAAACAAGTAGTTAAATTGCGCAAATATAAAACTATATTAAACTTATACTATATTTAGAAGTAATTTATACTATAACAAAATGTAATCTTGTAGTATATAAATCTTGTTTTTAAATTTAATTAATTGCGCATTACAAATTTTACACAATTCTAAAAATACTATAAATATAGAGAATTAAATTTATATCTAACATATATTAAAAAAAAACAAAATTCTAAAAGTTGATTTTTAGTTAATATTAAATAAAAAGATTTATATTTTATATAAATTATATATATATTAAGCTTGTATCTCGATCGCGAGCAAAGATTGCGATTAATTTCTATAATTCGAAATAATTATACTAAGTATAAGCTGAATATCGACATAGTACACTCTAGATAAAAATTTCTATCCGAAATAAGCTCGTCCCGAGTGCGATTTCTGCATCCGGGGTAAGCTGCAACCCGAAAAGTATAGATTAGTTGCTATTTTTATAAATATATTTAAAATATATATTGTTAATTTAAACTATATTGTCGATTAAAATTATTATTATATCTATTAATCGACAATCGATTCTCTTATATATACAATACTAGATATTTGATTAGATATTGTTTTTGTTGTTTTAGTAATAAACAAATATATTTTTAATTTTATCGATACTTATTAAAAGATTGTTAAACAAATATTTTGTTATTTTCGAAATATTCTTAATTTTTATTTTATTTTTTGTAAAAATATTTGTTCTTTGTTAGACTATATCGATATCAATTAAAAAAAAATTAAAATATTTGTTGTTCTATTTTTAAATATATTTTTAATCTAGAAAGTATTGCTATTAGTTAATTATTCAAATATTAATTAATTGTTGCTCTTTCTATTTGCAAAATCAAGTATATTAAACAAATATAAATTGTTAAAAAAATTATTTAACTTTAAATACTATTAAAGTAGTTGCAATTGTCTTATCTATTTCTATTGTTGCTATCTACGTTAAAAATTCTTGTTATTGTTAAAATTTCTTTTTTAGCGCTCTTAATATTGTATCTAGTTGCTATTGTTATCTATTGCAACAATTAGAAAACTATAGTGTTTGCTAAAAATTTCGCGCAGTATATTTGAGCAAACATATAGCTTATCCCAGATACAGATTTCCTATCCGGGACAAGATTATTTCGGATAAGAATTCTTATTTAAAACAAGTTTTGTCTATACTTAGTTTATACTCAATATAGATTATATTAGATAAAACAGAAAAATTATAAGTTTAAAAAGATATTTTTATTGCAAATTGTATATATTAGATCTATACTAGATCTATAATCTAATTATTTTAGAACTTATTTTAAATAAAAAATTTGCAATCGAAATAAGTTTTGTTTATATTGTATCTATATTTTATATATATTGTGTTAAATTAAACAAAAAAATTTAAAATTTAAAAAAATATATTAAAGACAAATTAAACATATCTAGTATATACTAGATATATAAACTAATTATTCTATTATATTAAGTAATTATAATTTTGTTTAATTTCTAAAACTTAAAATAAGCTAGATATATACTTAATATAGTTAATAATTGTTAAAAAAAAACTATTAGCTCGATTTTAAGTATACAATTTCGACACGTTTATACAAAATGCAATTTAAATATAGATTTAGTATTGCTATAGTATATATTAAGAATAGGTAAGATTGCGCAAGTTGCGTATTAAATTTTTAATATATTTTTTAAAATTAAAATACAATTGTCGCATTTTTTATTTTCATCTTTTCTAAATATCTATATTATTATAGTATATATTTTTGATTTTATTAATAGATTTATAGTATAAATCTAGTATATTTTCTAATTTTATTGTTTCTATTATTTTAGTATATATTTAATATAAGTATTGTTGCAATTTAGTTTGCTAATTTTAGAATATATTACAACAATTCTAATATAACAAATATATAAAATTTGTCTTTTCTAAAATATTACTACAATAAATATAATATATATTATATTTTTGTCTAGTATATATTAATTATATATTTAAGAATTTTTTTTAATTCGAATTCTAATTTTCTAATTAAATATAAGTATTCAATTATAGTACAATTCTATATTAAATATATATTGAGTTTATATTTAGTATATATAAAATACAATTAAATAGATAACAAATTTAATAAAAAGATATTTTTTGTTATAGTTTAGTTTATATTAAGTATTAGCAGTATTTACTATTAAAATTATAGAAAATAGTAAATAATCTATATATAGATTTAATCTAAGTTTAGTATATATTAAATATTATTAATTGTATTAAATTCTAAAACTTAAATTGTCTTTTTTTTATTTAAATATATAAGTTGTATAAATTTAGTTGCAACTCTATATATACTAAATATTAGTAAATATAATTGTATAATAATATTAACTAATTAAATATATAAAATAACTTTTATTACTTTTAATTGTTAGTTATTTGTATATATAGTTGTAATTTTATTTATATTTAATATATACTAAGTTAAGATTAAAATTAAGCTACGTTACTACTAGAGAATATATTATATTAAAACAAGTAAACAAATATTTTAATTATTTATATATAATATATAAACTAAATATATATAGTTTCGAATTCAAATATAAAAAATATTTCTACAAATATATATTATCTCGAAAAAAACATATATTTTTTTTATATTTAATATATATCTAGTTTATATTAATCTAATATTTTAAAATTCTAAATTAGATTTAAAAAATAACAAAATACAAATTACTCTACAAAATCGAAATATAATTTTATAAATTCTGCTCAAACTAAATTTATATTCTATATAAATATAATTATATTATTAATATAATTATTTATTAATATACAAACAATATAGAATATATTGCATAAAATAGATTAATATTAAATTTATATTAAATTTATATAAGATAGTTGTTACAATTAAGAATTTGCAACTATTTTCGATATATATTTTTACTGCAAAATAAATTTATTTTATATTTGTTATATATTTATTTTATTTTTTATTTTTTCTGTTTTTATACTATATATACAAATATTTATTTTGTTATTTAAGATTTTAACAATATATTAATTATATATAGATTTGACTAATACTAGATTTGTACTAATACCATTATTAAAGTTATTAATTAACTATTATTTTTTTTTTTTTTTCGAATACTTGTTTCTTGATTTAAAAAATATTTGTAAAAAATATATTTTTAGTTTAGTTTTAAAATATATTGAGTTTATATTAACTTACTTTTAGCGCTATACTAGTATTTTAACAAAAAAAATTGTTTTTGTATATTTTATTGTATTAATCTATATTTAGTATATATTTAATTCATATATAAATTAATACTTTATATCTATTATAAATATTAAATTTTTGAGTAGATTATTTAATTGTATTCTAAATTTAATCTATACTAAGTATATACTAGTATTAAAGAAACATAAAAAAAAGAAATCTTATAATAGTAATATACTTAAAATCTCGAAAATTTTCAAAATTTTATATTCTATTTATATTTAGTATATATATAGTTGATTAAAAAAAACTACTTGTAATAATAAAAAATCAAATACAATAATTAATTTTAATAAAAAAGTTTAAAAATTGTATATACTATATTTATATTTATTATATATTTAGAAGAAAATTACAATTTTTTTTTTAATTTAAACAAAAACAAGGTTTATTTGCTAATTTACTATATTAAAACTATACTAATCTTATATTTAACAAATATTTGCGTTTTAATTAATATTTTTATAACAAAAATAAATAAAATATTGTTTGCAATTTTATATTATATTTATATTACGTCTATATTATATTTATATATAACTATTTTTTTTAGATAGATTTATCTTTGTTAACAACAAAAATTAGTAAAACTATTTTTCTTTCTATATTGAAATTATATTAAGTTTATATTTAGCTAATATAGTTGCTATAAAAACTATTGTTATATTTACAACTAAAAAAACAAAAATTAGATTGTTTTTTATTGTATATATTAGATATATATTGAGCATAAATTAAAACAAATTAGCAACAAGAAGTTTTTGAAATTGTTTTACTAAATATTAGATTTAATATATATTGTATTTGATAATCTAATTTATTTTAATTAATTGTATATTTTCTATTACATCTAGTATATATAATATAGACAATTAATCAACTTCGATCTAATATAAATAAATTAATATTTACTATATACTTTGTTTTTGTATAGTTGTTGCAACAATTATATTTTAATAGAATTTTTTTTTTGCAAATTAATTTAAAATAAAATATAGTCTATATTTAATATAAAATCTTTGTATATATTATTTAATTTTAAATTTAAATTTCTTTTTTAATTATATTTAAATATATATTAAATCTATATTTTGTCTATATTTATTATATATTTATTTTATTTATTATTTTAATCTTGTATTTTTTTTTTATTCTAGATATTATTTTTTATAAATTAAAACTAAACAAACAATTATAATAGTTTGTTGCGTTATTATACTTGCTAGTTTTACAAATAATACAAATATTTTATATATAATTTTGTCTTTAATTGTTTCTTTTTGATTTTAAATTTTTTAATAAAATAATAATTTTTTTTTTAAATTAATATTTAATATAAACTCGATATATATTAAATCTATATATAATTTTTCGAATTTAAACAAAAGTTTTTGAACTATTAATATTATATAATATTTGTAAAATAAAAATATAAATTTATAAGCTAATTTATTTTTGTTGTTGTCTTAATTGCTTAATAGATATTGTTGATTTGTTTGTAATAAAATTATATTTAAAATATATTTTATATTGCTAATAATATTGAAATTTTTTAATTTAACAACTTTTTTTGTTAGTTTTTTCTTTTTTTTTAATAGAAGTTTGTTATATTTTTAATATATATATTGTATATATTGTTTTTGTATTTAATATTTAATTTAATATTTTAATAGTATTATTTTATATTTTTTGCTCGATTTTAATATATTGTTTATAAAACTTAAGTCTGATTTATATTTATTTAAGTTAGATAACAATATATATTAAATTAATATTTAATATTTGTTTCTTCTAGATAGTATCTCTATATATTGCTATATTAAAAAAAAATTAGAATTTTTATCTAATATATATTGAGTAGATATCTAATATCTATTTTTTCTAGATAATATCTCTATATATTATTGTGTTAGAAAAAATATTTTAGAATTTTTATCTAATATATATTAAACAGATATTTAATATCTATTTTTTCTAGATAGTATTTCTGTATACTTAGTTGTATTAAAAAAGATATTTTAGAATTTTTATCTAATATATAAAAAATCTTATTATTAAATTTAAATATTATATTTGTGTCAGATTTATACTTAAAATTAAGTCTATTAAAAAAGAATATTATATAAGAATTTTAGAATTTTTATCTAATATATAAAAAATCTTATTATTAAATTTAAATATTATATTTGTGTCAGATTTATACTTAAAATTAAGTCTATTAAAAAAGAATATTATATAAGAATTTTCTAAATTAAAAGAAAAATATAGATATTGTTAATAATATTCTGCAACTCTTTAATTTTTTTTATCTATAATTTAATTAACTATTAATTTAAATTAAATATAAATTAATTGTATTTTTTTTTAATTAATTAAGCAACAATACAATTAAATTTACTACAATTGTATTAAATAAATAGAATATTTTTTTTTGTTTTAAAATTGTTTTTTTTAAATATTTTAATAGTATATTCTCTTATTTTGTTATATAATTAGTATAAATATAGTTTAGAACAAATATAAATTCTATCTAAATATAGAAACAAATAATAATAGTTTTTGTTTTGCAAATTTATTGTTTTAAAAATAATTGCTTTTTTTTATATTAATATAATTGCAAGCTAGTATTTATTAATATAAAAAAATCTTTAAATTTTTTTTATATAGTTTAACAAAAATCTATTTTGTTTTTCGATATTTAATTTATATTTAAAATTTAAAATATAATATATTTATACTATTTATATATTATAATAGTTTGTTAACAATTTTAATTTTTTAAAATTAATTAATAAAATAAATTATTAAATAATTAAAATAATATTTTCGAAAGTTATATTTAGAATATACTCGACAAAAAATTAATATATATTCGAGATATTTAAACTATTTTTAAAAATTGTTAAAATTGTAAAAATATTTTTTGAATTCTAAACAAAATATTAATAATATCTATATAATTCTAGTATATATTAAATATATTTTAAGTTTGTTTTTTGTTTATATTTATTATAAAAATTTGCAATTCTTTGTTTTTACAATTAATATAAGAAATTTAAATAGTTTAACAAATAATTTCTTTTAATATTTTAAATATTTTAATAAATATTGTATAATAATTTTTAATAGTTTCTATATTAATTTATATATAATAGTAGATATTAATTTCTATTGCAATTTAAGTATATATTTAATATATATTATATATATATTAAATTTACAATAATAATTTTTGTTTTAATTTAAGATATTATATAGATTTGTTTTGTTTTAAATTTGTTTAAATATAAAATTTATTTTAAAATATAATTTATTTATAAAGATTTTAGTCTAAATATAAATACAATATACAACAATATATTATTAAGAATTTTTGTTAAAATAGATAATATTTTTAATCTATTATTTTTTTAAAAAATACAATTAATTAAAAACAAATTTTTGCTTAGCTTTTATAAATTATAAACTAGATTTATACAATATTTAAACTAAATATAAACTAATTTTTAAAATTGTTTTAATAGAAAATTTTTTAAATTTTTATTTGCAAATTAATATTACTATACAATTTTTTATATTAAAATTATTGTATATATAGTGCAAAGCAATTCTGTTATATTTTATATATAAATCGAATATAATAAAAAAAATAACAAAATATTTTGCAAAATATTTAATATAAATAATATATATACTAGATATAAGTTTAGTTTATATATTGTTAAAAATAATAGATTTTGTTGTTTAATTGTTGCAATTATATTGTTAACAATTTCTTAAAATATTTTAATAAAATATAATAAATAATAAATATAATTTTTGTATACAATTAGTATAAAGAATAGAAATTGTTTTTAATTAACAAAAATATAGATATTTAATTGCATATTATATATTCTAATTTTAATTTTGCTATTTTTCTAAGAATAATTAAATTTTATATATATTTAATATATACTAAACTTGTATTAAAATAAAACTAATTGCAAATAAAATTTCTAGAAATTAGATATTTAATAAAAATATAGTTTTTTATATATTGTTGTAATTTGTAGTTTATTAAAATACAAAAATAATTAATATTAATATATATTAAGTTTGCGTTAATAGTTCGATTTGTATATTATTATTTTATATTAAAAAATAGAAAGTATTTAATTTAATAAATTTATAAAGTTAGTTTACAAATAATATAGATAAAGTAAAAGTTTATTTTATAAGTTTTCTATATAGTAGACTTTTAATTTTTGTATATACAAGTTATAGATTTAGAATATATATAATATATATATTAATTTTGCTATTTTTTAAGAAATTTATAATATTAGATTTTTGTATAATATTTTAATTGTATATTAATATTTATTATATATATTAATTAAGTAAAATATTATCGAAAATTGTTAATATTCTTAAGTTTAACTCTATTATATACTAAATATATATATAGTATATTCGAATATATATATTTGCAATACTTGATTTTAAAATATTTAAAATTTTAATTTTAATATTTTTTTTTTTTTTTTAATTTCTAGAAATAGAAAAGCAATCTAAGTAATCTTAAAATTAATTGTAACAACAAAAAATTAAATCTAGTTTTAATATAAATTAAAATTATATTTTATTTAAATTAAATATATATTAAATATATACTTATTAATTAATACTCTAACAGATATATTAATTAAGATCTCAACTAATATTGTATTTTTTCTATATATAAAATAAAGAATTCTTTTTAAATACGTATATAAATATATTGAAATATTGTAATAATTTTGTATTTCTAATACAACTATTTAATTATATTCTTCGAAAATAATTGCAATTTTATTAATATTAATAAAGTTTTATATATAATAAATATTAGTTTAATATATAATAGATATAAAGTATAAAAAAGAATCTATTTTTTTAAATTCTATAAATAATAATTTGTTAAAACTATTAAAATCTTAATTGTTTAATATATTTTGATTTTTTTAATTGTTTATAGAAGTATTCTTGTTAATATCTTAATTACTTAATATTGTATTTAATTTAATACTTAGTATTAATATTGTTAAAATTCGAAATTTATTTATATATTTAGCAAATATTTAGTATATAGTAAGTATAGAGTAGATCTTAATTCTATTTATTTATTGCGAAATTGTTTGTTAATATTGATTTGCAAAATTCTTAAATATAAAAGAATTCTTTTTGTTAAAAAATATAGAGACTTCGAAGACAAAGAAATTGATAGTACTATTAAAAGATATATTGCTATTAAGATTTAAATTAAATATAGACTAAGCTTAAATATAATATATACAAATAATTAAATTGCGCAAATATAAAACTATATCGAGTTTATACTATATCTAAAAGTAATTTATACTATAATAAAATTTGATTTTGCAATATGTAAATTTTGTTTTTAAACTTAATTAATTGCGCGTTATAGATTTTATACAATTCTAAAAATATTATAGATATAAAGAATTAAGTTTATATTTAGTATATATTAGAAAGAAGTAGAACTCTAAGAGTTGATTTTTAGTTAATATTGAATAAAAAAGTTTATACTCTATATAAGCTATATATATATTAAATTTGCATTTCGATTGCGAGCGAAAATAGATATTAATTTCTATAATTTGATATAATTATGTTGAGCATAAGTTGAGCATAGACAGAGCTTACTTCGAATAAGAATTCTTATTCGGAATAAGCTTGTTTTGGATAGGAAATCTGCACTCGGGATAAGCTGTAATTCGATCAGCAATTTATATATAGATATATATATATTTACAAGTTCGAAATTTCTTAAAACTCGAAAAATATATAAGAAACAGAATTTTAACAAAAAACTATATAGATATTGTCGATAAGATTTAATAACTTTATTAGTAAAATAAAGAAAATAAAAAATATAGATTTAAATAGATAATATAAAGATTAACAGCAATAAATATAATAATTATCTAGTTGCAGATTGTTTAGATAACTAAGTCTAATATTTATATTTAAGATTATAAATAATTTAATTATTAAATTTGTCTAAAAATTTGTCGAAATATTTTAAATATATTATAAAAGAGAGCTTTAATTAGTTTGTTAGCTATTTATTTTTTAATAAAGATATATTTCAATTTAATCTAATTATTTGCAATCTTTTTGCAAATAAACTAAATTTAAATATCTATATACTTTGTTTAAGTATACTGCGCAAAATTTTTAGTAAATGCTATAATTTTTTTATTGTTGCAATAGATAATAATAGCAATTAGATACAATATTAAAAATATTAAAAAAAAAGTTTTAACAACAACAAGAGTTCTTAATATAAATAATAAAAATAAAAATAGATAAAACAATTGCAACTGCTTTAATAGTACTTAAAGTTAGATAATCTTTTTAACAATTTATATTTGCTTAATATACTCGATTTTGCATATAAAAAAAAGCAACAATTAATTAATATTAAAATAATTAATAAATAGCAATAATTTCTTGATTAAATATATACTTAGAAATAAAACAACAAATATCTTAATTTTTATTTTAATTAATATTAATATAGTCTAACAAAAAACAAATACTTTTATAGAAAATAAAATAAAGATTAAAAGTATTTCGAAAATAATAAAATATTTGTTTAACAATCTTTTAGTAAGTATTAATAAATTTAAAAGTATATCTATTTATTATCAAAACAACAAAAATAATATCTAATCGAATATCTAGTATTGTATATATAAGAGAATTAATTGTTAATTAATAGATATAACAATAGTTTGAATCTACAATATAGTTCGAATTAACAATATATATTTTAAATATATCTATAAGAATAACAATTAATTTATATTCTTATATCTTATCATTTTTTAGTATTCTTTTCAGATATACTTTCTAATTTAAATAGAGAATTTGAGTTATAAAATTTTTCTTAATTTTAATCTTTAAATATTATTAAACAAAATCTAAATTAGTTATTTTAATATTAATTTTTTTTGTTTAATATAAATTAACAAGTCTATCTTCTTAATTAATTTTGTGCAATATATATTTGTTATTTATAGTATATAATAATTATTCTTTAAATTAAATCTTAGTATTTATATCTTATTCGATATATTTGTTTTTGTCTCTTAGTCTAAATAATAAAAAATTTGCTTAAAATTTTATTTAATACTTTTTAAAATTCTCTTTTTCTAGTATTAAATATATAATTAAAATTTTAATTAAATTAATTTGCAAATTAATTAAAATATAAAGTACTAAATAGCAAATTGCGAAAACTAGATTTACTAAAATAATTTTCGAATAAAATTAACTTTTTTCTATTATACTTAATACAATATTTCTAAGAGTTTATACAAGATCTTATATTTTAAGATTTAAATCTAATTAATTAATAAATTAACAAACAATATTAGTATTTGTTTGGTAAATTCTAATTAATGAGAATTTATAATCTTTTTCTTTTTGTATTATTTTGTATTATTTTGTTTTAATATTGTTTTAATAGTATTCTTGCGTTATTTCGATTTTATAATATCTTTTGCATCTTATATTGTAATATCTATATACAAAGAAATTCTTCAAACAAAAACTTTATAAATCTAAAAGAAAGATTTAAATATCTTTGATATATCAAAATAATAGATAGTAGAACGCTTAGTTTCTGTCGGAATACTATAATCGATCTGATCTAGTGCCGACACTATTCGGCCCAGCACTACTTGGCCCAATATTATATAATCGGTCCGAATAGCTTCGACCAATATATATAGATAAGCAAAGTCTTAGCTTCTATATAGTAACTAAGCGTTCTATTATCTATTATTTTGACAAATTATAAGTTCGAAACAGAACAAGAAACTTATCTGCTTGTTAATCAAGATATCTGAAATATAGCTGATAAATCGAACTAACAATAGATTTACAATTATTACAATCAGCTAAGTTCTTGTTAATTTCTAATATATAGAAGCTAACAATTAATTATCTGAATATTTAGATTATTACTGCTTTAAGAACTGGAATATCAATACTATAATATTGTCGAAACTTGTCGAACAATCGATCTCTCAACTATTCGAACAACTGAAATTTTTAACTATTAACAATTGAATAGCTAACATCTAGTTAAAAATTCTAGACACAAATATTTTATTAAGAGAACTGATATAAGTTGTAGAAACAACTAAGTTTATCTTATTTGCGATTTGTTATTTTTGTCGAAAAACGCTAATTATTTTTAACAGATATTTATCAATAGTAAATTCTAAAATATCGAAGAATCAATTATATAACAATTATACAACTAAAAATCGATAATCAAATAGCTAATAATTAGTCGAAAATATATTATTAAAGCAAAACAAAATTCTGTTTCAATATATTAATAAAAGAGCTAAATTATTTAGTTTTCTTAATCTTCGATTTTCTATTTACTGAAAATTTTTCTTATTAACAATTAAATAAGTTAATTTGTTAGTTCAATAATTGAGACAAATACTAGTTAATTTCTTTTACTACAATATACAAAACAAATTAGTAAACTAAATTGCAAACATATTTCGAAAATCGAAATAGTTTTATTAATTATTTTGAAAATAGTGTCTAGACGCGACTTTCAATTAAATAGCAATTAATTTTGTTTAAATAGAATTGAAAAACTTTTAACTATTGCGAAAACGCAAAAAATTTAGATTAAAAAAACTAATACTTAGTTTTATTAGAATAAGAAAACTGAAAAAATCGATTTAACAATTGCAAAAACGCAAAATAATATTGCTACTCTTATAATTGTTAAGATTAAAAAAAAAAAATTAAATAGTTTAGTTAGATTCTAGATAGTTAACAAACTTTATCTACAATTAAGCGAAAACAACAATTTAATTAGAAATTATCTATTAATATTTTATTTTTCAAACAGATTAAGTCTATTAAGTCTGCTTAAATCTATATCTGTTATAATTTTAAAAAAGAACAACAAAAATATAAAATTAATCTAAGAGTTTATTAACTGTTTATCTACTAAAACTTTGTTTAATTTATAATTGACAAAATCGATCAAATTAATACTATTAACAAAAAGAAATATATTTAGCTATCTTTTTTATCTGAATTTTTTAAAAAATATCTATCGAACTAAATATCTAATTTGAATTCTGTTAACTTATTTAATTTTTGTAATCTAACAACTAGAATATTTTTGTAATCTTACAACTAGAATATTTTTATCGAAATTGTTACTGCGCAATTGCTTTTCTTTATTATATTTACTAGTATTATTGTTTATTGCTTACAAGCTATTATTAGAGCTCTAAAAATAGTAGATTATATTGATACTATTATAGCTATTAGTATTTTCGTATTATTTTTTGCAGTTCTAAAACAGATTGCTAAAATTAGCAATAGTATAAGTTTTCTTGTCTGAGAACAAGATTTGTTTAAAGTTCTTAAGTAGATTAAACTCTAAAAATATATTAAATTAAATATTAGATTTGTCGATCTATTTAATATAGTTATCGAAAAACAAATTAAATAGAATACTAACAACAAAAAATATATAAATATATTTTAAAATATTGTTAATAAAAATCTATATTACAATATAAAGAAGATCGATCTAGTTAAAAAAACTTATTAAAAAATTGTTAAAATATACAAATTTAAAAAATTAAATATATTAATAAGAATTTTTGTCAAATTCGAGTCTTTTAAGATTTTTAATTTTTAGAATATTAACAAATACAAAATTAAATTTCGCAATATTATTAATAAACTATCTATCTATTTAGACAATTTAGCTATAGATAAAAACTAATTTATTTTTAAATATTTAGTCGATTTTAACAATATTGTTTGTCTCTTTATTAATCGATAAGTATTCGAGTATAAGTTTTTCTACAACAATAGTATTCGAAAGCAAAAATTGTCTACTATTATTTATAATTACAAAATTTAATATATTAATTTAATAGATATTTTAACTATCAATATTATTTTAATTTTAACAATAATTACTAGACTAACTGCTATTACAAAAAATATATTTTTTGTTGTTGACAACTTTACTTCCGTATATATTAAACAAAAGAAATACACAAGTTGCAAAAAAATCGATTATTAACAATTAGACTACTAAGATTTATATTTAAAACTATACTCTACTTTAAAAAGCAATAGCTTCGAAAACAATTAAAACAATAGCAAAAACAAATATTGTCGAAATTACAATAATTAAAAGAAAGATCGAAAAAAGTTCAAATTTAAAAAAAATAAAAACAAGTTCAAATTTAAGTTTAATAAAAACAAAAATAAAAATAGCAATAACAAAAAGTAAAAAACTACTAAAACAATAGTTTATAAATATTATTTTGTTTTTGTTGTTATAATAATTTTATTTGCAATTTCTAAGTTGTCTATTTTTACAACTATAATATTAGCTCTTGTTGTTAACTATCTTTTGCGCAAATAAATCTTTGATATAAAATGCTTGCAATATATATTCGAAAATTCTAGTATCTTTATATTCTACTCAAAAATATCTTAACAATTAGTCGAAAATATAGAGAACAATTTATTTGCTATAGATACTAAAACTATTTATCTATTTATTAAATACAAAAACAAAAAAGCTTGTTATATTACAATTTACAATATATAATATATATTTAACTTTTTTTATAATTTAATCTTCTATAGTTAGTTAAAAGACGCTAATATTATTCGAAAAATTATTAGTTATAATTTTTCTATTAATATTTAGCAAGCTTAAGTAGTTAAAATTTTCGATTTCTATTTTCTAAACTTAAAAATATTTATTGCACTTTTTGTTGCTGCTATTATTCTATTGACAATTAGCAAAAATACAATAACTATATAGTACAAACAATTTAACTATCTAGACAAACAAAATATCTATTAATTGATTTGCAAAGAAACTTTTGATTTTACTAAATTATTTTCGAATAATATTTGTATCTCTTACGCACGCGCAAAGAACAAAACAATATTTTATCGAATTTCTATTAAATCTAATTATTAAAAAAATAATCTTATTTATATTAATATTATAGAATTTATATCTCTAGACAATTTCGATAGCACTTGCTATATTTGTATTTAATTAAATAATAGAATTAAGCGCTTGCAAATAAAATGTCTTAAAAACAAGAATAAAATTAGTTTACTAATTTTTTTTAAATACTATATTAACAAATTTGAGTATAAAGATAACAAATATACTTGTATTTGTATTAACAATAGCAATAAATATATAAGTAAAATCTTTCAAATCTAATACAAAGAGCGCAGAATATATATTAAATTAATAGTTTTTTTTTTAAATAAACAAATATGTCGAATATCTTAATTAGATCTTAATATAGAAAATTAGTATTATAATTAAAGATACTAACTTAATTGTAAATTTCTAATTAGAAATTATTTAAATAGTTAATTTATATTGCAATATCTTTTCTGTTGTCGAATATTTTATTATTTTTTTTAAAACAAATATCGAATATCTCTATAACTACAAGCATATTCGACGCATTAGTTAACAAAAAAAATATTAAAAATTTAATTAAATACCAATTAACAGAAGTTTTAGAATTGCACTCGATTCTTAGTTTTAGTAAAATATAAGAAAAAGTATATCTATTGTATAATAGATAACAAAAATAAGATCTAACAAATATTAGAAGTTTATTAACTAGACAATAAACAAGTATTATTTAATTCTAATATTAATTATAGCAAAATTAGTTGTCAAAACAACAATATATATTTGTCTATAGCTCTATTTATACAGTCTAATACTGCAAATACCATTAATAAATTTCTAAATTCTGTAAAAACTAAATTGAACAGGCTTTTTGTAACAATACTACAATAACAACAAAAAATTGTTTTGCTTTTAAATTATATCGAGAACTCTAAACTAGATTTATCTATTTTATTTGAAATTTTATCTTTTTTAGACTCTAAAAATATTATATTTTTCGAGTTATTTTTTTATTTTAAAAATAGTACTTTTTTTAACTCTACTAATTTCAATAAGTTTTCTAAAGTTATTAAATTATTAAATATATTTTAAAATTTATTGTTTTCGAATCTCGATCTAATGTTGCAAAAATATTCGAAACTTCGATTGTATTAAAATAAATTTGCAAACTCTTTTATTTTGTTTAAGATTATATTATTAGAGCTATATAAGTCTAAAATTTATACTAAAATTATAATAGATATCTATTACAAGATAGACTAACAACTAGCTAAACAAAATAAAATAAATTTTTTAAAAAAGAACAATATCTATATTGTTTGTTTAGTATCTAACAAGCGTTACATACTTTGTAAAAGATAGATTTACAAAATTAAACAAAAAATTAATAGCAAGATTCTTTGCTATAAAGTCTATTAAATTGTTAGAAACTTTAAACAACGCAAAAATCTAAATTATATTAAATTTTTTGCAACTATAATTGAGTCTATAAACTATAAAGTTATCTTTGTTTTTGTTGCTATTAACAACTAAAATCTAAAACAAATAAATATTATTACTATCTTTTTTTACAAAAATATTAACAAAAAGATCTATATAAAACTGCTCTATAGTTTTGAGCAAAATAAAAAAATTTGTTAATTTAGAAAAGCTTTCTATAAGCTTAAGCAATTATTTTAAATATAATATAATACTTTTGCAATATTTTTTTAATTGTTCTTTAAAAAAATTATACTAAAAGTTTGTAAAAAAGCTTCGACAAAGCTTGTTAAATATTATTTGAAAACAAAAAAATTTAATAAAATATTATATAATCTTGTTAATATTTTAAATTCTATACAGAAATTAAGTTTTTACAAAATATAAAACAAAAAAATAATAATAATTCTATAAACTACAAGACAAAATATTAGATGAAATTTAAAATCTATTTTTAATATTACTATAATTTAGCTGCTGTTTTAAAAACAAAAGTACAAAGAGCAAATACTGTTAAAAAGATAATATAATATAATAATATATTAAATTTTTTGTTAACTTTTTTATAGTCTAATACAAATATTATAAAATTCTTATTTTAAAAATTTTAATATTTTTGTTTAATTTAAGACAAAGACAATTAATATCTTTGTATTAATATTAAAAAAACAATACTTCGAACTATTTTAAGTTAACACAAACAACTAAAGATAATCTTTTTTATTTAGTATTATTTGTAAATATTAAACATACTTTTAGTCTTACTTAAAAAATATATTAAGAAAATTAATCTTAAATAAATTTGCAAACAATTAAACAAATTATAATAATTAAATACTATTATTGTACTATAAATTTAAATTTAGAAAAAACTATTATTAAATTGTAAAATATATATTGCAGAGTACAAAATAATAATTAGCAAGTTAATAAAAGTAATTTTTTTTTTCGAATAAAGTTTAAGATTGTTTTAATAAAGTTTATTTATAGCTAGATTATTGTACAAAATTTTTTATATTTATAATATTGTTATAAATAAACAAATATTATTAGCAATAATATAGATAGATAATATATCTAAAATAACTAGAAACTTAATATTGTATTAAATTAATATATTTAACTTTTTAAAAACTATATTATCTCTAATTTCTATATATATTTAAATATAATAATTTTAAAAAAATTAAATCTCGATAATTTAGTAATAGCGTATTTAGTTTTTTATAATATTAATATACAATCTATAATATTGTTTAAAATAGTATTATAATATTATCGAAAATTGTACTGTAAATTGTATACTATTAGTACAAGAAATTAAAAAAACAAGAGTTTGAATAGACTAATCGTTCGGGTCGAATCGGTTCCAAAAGTCGGAACCGAAAACCGAGCTATTAATGAACGTTAGTAACCTATATATAGTAATTTTTCTCGGATCGATTCCAATAGTTGGAACCGAAATCCGAATCTTGACACAATTACGTGATAAATTCGGTTCCACGCGATCAGTCTAAGTTTGAATCTCTCTTAAAATACAATAATTTTTTTTATACAATCTTCTATAAAATTATATAGAACAAGATTGTTAAATTCTTTAATTAGAGAAGTTAAATTAATAATTTAGCTCTAATTATCTAGATAATCTAAATATATAATCTAAATATACTTTTTGATTATTATATTTAATAGAAAAGAATATAAAAAATATATATAGCAAGACAATATACTTAATAAATAATGCAACAAAATAATACAAATAATAAAATACAATAAATAGAATAGCTTAAATTTTTAATTTTTTGTTAATTATTTTAGTTTTCGATTTAATAAAAATATTTAAATATTAATTTTATTACTACTTGCTATAGTAAAGTCTCAGATTCTGTATTAATTGCTTTAACAATTGCAAAATTTTAAACTTAATAGTTTTGCAATTAATATAAATAGCAAAAAGATTGCTATCTAAATATATAAAGCAGAATATTAGTATATATTATATAGAAATAATAATAATACAAATAGATAATATATTTACTAGAAAAAAAGTTAATTATAAAATTTTCAATAATTTTCTGAAGAACTAATAAGATTAATATTTGAATTTAATATTTTTTATTGTTTTCTCTGTTAACAGCTTTATTTTGTATAATTTTACAAATTAATTTTGCGAAAAATATCTTTAAAATTAACAGATTATTAGTTTTCTAATATTTGCAAACTTTATATAAAATTATTGTTTTAAGTTTGTATTTATACTTTTTCTATATTATAAATACTTAGCTAATAATAGCTTAATATATTATTTTTTATATATTAGAAGCTGTCTTAATTAATTTCTTTTTTCTATTATAATTAATTTGCGTTGTTATATTTTTTTGCAATTTTTTGTCTGCAAATTTTACGAGCTAAATTAAGTATATTAGCAATACGCAATATATTGAAAATATTATTCGAATATATTATTAATTTGTTTAATTTGAGCTATTAGAGTTTTAGGGTAAAATACTTTGTTAAATCAAGAATTGTTAATACTAAATAAAAAAATTAACAATATAGAACTATATAAGAATTGACAAGTTTTGCAATTAAATATTTAACAGATAATACAATAGAATAATACGCAACAGATATATATTTGTATTTAATTTTAATAATTAAAGAATATATATTATATAATAATTAATATAATAGAGATAATGCTAATTTTCGATTGTAATAATATTGAATAAAAATAATATTTCAATTCTAATTCTAATATTAAGCGCGTAAGTTTATTTTATAATTGCAACAATTTTTCTGTTTAAATATTATATATTGATTAATATATTTAATATTGTCTATTGTTCTAATCTATATAGTTAATATACAAGTTTGTTTTATATTACTTGTATATATTATTATTAAAACTAATTAAAAAAACAGACTTTTTAAAATTGAATTTTTTCTTACTTAGATATTCGAATATTATCGAGTAATTAATATTATATTGTTAAGTAAGAGATTTGCTCTATATTATTTATATATATTATTTTTAAGACTAATTTAAAGCGTAGAATGTCTATCTTATTAACTCTTTTTCAAATTATTGTTAGTAGAAATTGTGCTACAATGTAAATTAAAGATAAAAAGCTACTTTACAAAAAGCAAAATATCGATTATATAGTATTTTACAAATATGTAATTAAATTGCAAACAACAACTGTCTTTAAAAAAGTTTTTAAATAGAGTTAAATTAATATAAAGAAAAATATCAGAAATATAATAGCTAATAAAAGAGTAGAAAAAGAACTGTATAGTAATATATTTAAATAATATATATATATTCAAAAAACTAATTATATTATAGCGCAATACTTTAAGATCGAACTAATAAAAAAGATTAGAGACAAAAATATTGCAGAATAGACTAAAGTTAATACAATTGCTATATAAACAATTTTAGAAAATAAAGATATAAATACAATACAATCTTTTAATATTTAAGTATATATAGAGTCTAATATAAATAAAATAACTAATTTATATATTAGTCTAATTCTAATTAGTCTGAATTAAATATATAATATTAATTATCGAAATAATTTAATAATATATTCTATACTATAGAGATTTTAATAAATTAAAGAAAGCGTACAATTTAGATATAATTAACAAATTTAAAAGATTTAAAGATACTTTTGCAAACAATAAAAATGTTACAAATTGCAAAATATCTAATTCTTTAAGATCGACAGATAATAATTCTAAAAACTTAATTAAAATTAATAATAATAGAGTAAAAATAAGATAGAAAAAGATAGAGAATAATACAAAAATAATAGATAACAAATATAGAGATACAGAGTACAAAATTAATAATAATAATAACAAGAGCAAAAACAATAATAATAATACTAAGAATAAAATTAGTTATAAGATTATAGAGATCTTAAACTAGTTAATAGCATTAATAAGTTTAAATATATTATCTAAATATATTATCTAAATATATTATTATATACTTTTCGATAAAATATAGAATCGAAGTTAATCGAGAGACTATAATAGTTGTAATCTATTTATTATATAAATATTAAATAGTTTATATATATTACTTTATTGCATTATTATAGAATATTTAGATAAAAGAATAATAAGATTTAAAATCTAATTTATGTTTATTAAATTTGCTACTAAATAACTTTATTTCTTAGCAATTTAAGTCGATTTTTTCGAGTGGATTTTCGATTTTAACTCTAGAAATTGATTCGATTTAACTCGATTTTCGATTTCAACTTTAGAAATCGAATTGTTAGAACTTTTGAGTCGAATTAATTCGAATTGCCAAGATTTAAATCAATTAATTGATTTGAACTCGATTAATCGACTAGACGCGATCAGTCTAGTTAAAGAGTTGTTATAATTTTTTTTTTTTTTTAATAATTGTATTTTTTAAAATATAAAATAGTTTATTATATTCAACAAAATTCTTATAATTTAAAAGCTTTTTTTTTATAACACAAGAATATTTTGATTATAATTTAATTTTTTTTTGATTCAAGTATCTTTAATTTAGAGATTTTTATTAAAAAATTTATTAATTTGTAATTTTTTATACAATTTTTTTAATATTTTTTTAATTACTTTTTTGAAATAATAATTTATATATTAGTAAATTAAATAAAAGATACTAGTTTTTTAAAAACTTTCTTTTTATTTTATAATCGCAAAACTTTTATGTTACTAATAAAGACTTCTATTAGTTATAATATAAAAGCTAGATTATTTAACATCTTTTATTTGCTTTGCGCTAACAAATTTTTGTTAAATAATAATATTAATTTGTTTTGCAATATTAAAAGCAATCTTGTATTTAATAATAAAATCTTTTTATAATTAAAATATTTTAACAATTTGTTTGTCAACTTTTTCTTACTTAAACAATAAAACATTTCGAAGTTATAAATAGTTAATTTAAGCGCTTAATAAACTTCTTTTAAGCTTAGCTTCTTTTAGTTTATAAATTCTCTAAAATTATTATAATCTAATTATATCTTTATAAAATAAGTATTGCTTTTTAGATAATATCTTTATTGCTTGTAAGCGACTACAATAGCTAGCAATTTCTAATAATATATTCTATAATTTTGCTTTGCTAAAATTATCTTTCGTAATTAAAATATTACTAAATATTAATTTTTATTGTTATTTTGTTAACTTAAAATGCTTGCAATTGCAAAATTAAATGCGTCAATTTTTACTTTAATCTTTTTGTCTAAATTGTAGTAACAAAGTAATAAAGTTAATATAAAGATATTGCAAAGTTAATAAAACGTCTACTTAGACTAATTGTTAGGTCGAGTTTCAATTTCAACTTTAGAAATTGACTCAACTTAACAATTTCAACTCTAGGAATTAACTCGAAACCTAAGTCGATTTTTGTTATTTTAGAATTAACTCGACTCGATTCGACTCGATTCGACTCGATTTTCGATTTCAATATTAGGAATCGAATCAAATTGTTAAGAAATCCGAAATTATATTATTATGCCAAGAATTACTAATTTTAGAATGAAAATTTTATTATTTGCATTTATAGATTCTATAGATCTTATAAATGCAATTTATTAATAAAACGTATTATTTGCATTTATAGATTCTATAGATCTTATAGATACAATTTATCAATTAAACTTATTATTTATTAATAAAATATTTTATTTGTATCTATAGACTCTATAGAGTCTAATAGACTCTATAGAGTCTATAGATGCAACTTAATTTTCTTTTTTTAAAACAATAATGCATTACTATAATGTATTACATTATTATAATTTAGATAATTAAATATTATTAACTACTTATGTATTAACTATATATAATTAAACTAATAGTTTTAGCAATTTAAGTCGATTTTTTTAAGTTAAGTTTCGATTTCAATTCTAGAAATCGACTCGACTCGATTCAATTTTCAATTCCAATTTTAGAAATCGACTCGCCAAGACTTTCAAGTTGAGTTGACCCAAATTGTCAAGATTTGAGTCGATTAGTTAACTCAAACTCGATTAATTGACTCGACGCAATTAGTCTATATATTTCTAATATATTATAACAAGTATATATAGCTCTTAATTGTTGCTTTGTTAATTCTATTATCTTTATATCTATTATAGTATTAAGTAATTGTCTTATATTTTTTTTGATAAATAATAAAGATATCGAATTGTATAAATTCTTTAATACTTAGATTAAAAAAGAAGAATAAGAACAAAAAAGAAATAAATTCTTTGTTATTGTTGAATTTAATAGCAACAACAAAATTTGTAGAAAGATTATTGTCGATTGTAAATTTTGTTAACTTAGAGTCTACTAAGAATAATTATTTAGATTTTTTAAATACTTTCCTTTCTATTATATTTTAAAGATAATAAAGTAGACAAAATAGATTTGTAAGAATACTGTAACCGATCTAGCCTATTGTTGACACTACTTAATCTAGCACTACTTAGCTCAGCATTACGTAATCGATTCAAGTAGCGTCGATCAATATATATAGATAGACAATGTTCTAGCTTCTATATAGTAACTAAGCGTTCTACTATCTATTATTTTGACAAATTATAAGTCTAAAATAGAGCGAGAAATTTATTTGTTTATTAATTAGAATGTCTGAAACATACTTAGCTAGTAAATCGAATGAACAATAATTTTACAATTATAACTATTAGCTAAGTTCTTGTTAATTTCTAGTATATAAAAGCTAACAATTAATTATCTAGATACTTAAATTAAACTTTAAGATCGAAATATTAATACTATATATAATACTATCGAAACAATAGCTAAAAGATTGTTGAAACTTGTCAAACAATTAATTACTCAATTACTCGAACAACTAAAATTTTTGACTATTAATAATTAAATAGTTAGTATCTAGTTAAAAATTCTAAACACAAATACTCTACTAAGAAAATTAATATAAGTTGTAAAAATAACTAAGTTTACTTTATTTGCAACTTGTTGCTTTTGCTAAAGAATGCTAATTATCTTTAACAAATATCTATTAATAATAAACTCTAAAGATAAAAAAACTAGCTATATAACAATTATATAACCTAATATTGAAAAATTATTACTAGTAATATGTGTACCCGGAATTTACCCGGAATTTACCCGGAATATTGCTGTTTTAGTTATTAACCCGCGTGTAATTTATTTGAAACAAACCCGAAATTTACCCGAAATTTATCTGGCACTTTCCGGTTAAATAACTGATTTTTGCCAGTTATCTATCTGTTACTTAACCGCAATATTTCGGCAATATTCCGGCAATATTCCGGCAATATTCCGGGTAAATGTCGGGTAAATAACTATAGTCTTTGGCTATACAATATTATATATTATATAACAATAAATATACTTTTTATAATACAACTAAAGAAGTTTTTTAAATCTACAATTGTTTTTTATACTTTATCTCTTAATAGTAAAAGACTTTTACAATTAAATAAAATTGCATCTATATATTTTTTTATTGCAAAAGTCTTTTATAAACAATTTGTATATTAATTGAAATATAGATACTTAATATTTAAACAACTATCTTTCTTAATAAGTACAGCTTTTCTTGATTAATTATTTTGTTTTATTTGTTTATTTGATTGCTTAATAAATACAAGTCTTCGATTGTATATTTTCTAAACAATTTAATTTAGTACTTTATTACAATAATTGTAGAATTTATAACAGAATCAAAGCTTTTAAGCAATTGATATAAGAAGAAAAATATACAAAATATTATAAAATATTTAATAATAACAAAAAGAATACTAGAATAATTATTATAATAATATCTAATATTTTAAATAAGTATAACAAACTTAAAGCACAAGAAAAGTAATATAGAAGTATAGAATTTTCTGAAGTTAATTAACAACAATTAGATTCAACTTAATCGAGAAATTTTAAAAACTATTTTTGTATCTTTGTTATAGACAAAATATATATAGTAAAAAGTTAAATTACAAATATTAATATTGCTATTATATAACTTGAAATAGTCTTCTATATTTTTCTAACTAAAACTTTGCTATCTTATAAAATTAATAATACGTCTAGGGCTTTCTACTAATTAAAACAACAGTTGTACAACAATTATACGTCGATTGAATATTAGAAATCTAGATATTTTTTGATTGTTCAACGATTGTTCAACAGTTTAACATTAGAAATTTAAATAAATATAGTTAAACAACGGTTGTTCAACGATTTAACACTAGAAATTTAGATAAATATAGTTAAACAACAATTGTTCAACGGTTGTACAAAGATTGTTCAACGGATAGATGTCTATAGATGCTAATTTTTATATATATATTTTTTTTAAAAAAATTGAAGAGTAAAAAATCGGTTTTTCTACGGTTGAACAACGGTTGAACAACGATTGAACAACGACTAGATGTCTATAGATGCTAATTTTGATATAAAAAATTTAAAAAAATTTAATTTTTTCTTCTAAGTCTCGAAGCTAGCTCGATCGAGATTTTAAGTTTTGACATATCGAGTAGCAAAATATTCAAATTGTTGATTTGTTAATATATCAAGTTGTTAAGACGTTTTTCTATTAATTCTATTAATAGTTTAGAGTTTAAACTTAAATTTAAAGTTTTGATTTATCTCGAGAAGTCTCTATTTTGATTACTATTAATACTATCAAGTTATTAATAGAAAAATTATATAATTTACGAAAAATATATACGCGTAAGTAATCTTCTAATCTATATTTTCTCAATATTTTCTCTATATATTTCTCTACTACTCTAGTACTTAGAAAGTCTAATTAATAATTTTTTTTTTAATTTAATAAATTTTTTAATAAATTGTTGAACAATTGCAATTTAATTCTAAAATCTGTCTTTGCGATTGATAATTGTTGAGGCAATCAGTTTGTTGAAGAATCGAAATTTACATCGGCAATTCCGGAACCTCTGCTCAGAAAGTGCCTGTTGCGAATTCTGCTAATTTGGCTATTAGCTAGCCCAGGGTCCATTTAGCAGGAAAAGTCTTGGCGCTTGCTTGGCAGAAGTCCAATTTTGATATTCGAGATGCGCACGGACTCCCGCAATGCTTCGCTTACGTCTCCATTTGTTACTTGTCCACACTATAGTAATTTGTATGGCAGAATCGAACGATTCGTGAGATTTCTACGCGCGGGTTGTGCGTCGGCGAAGACGTTCCTATAATAGTGGTAAAATGCGCCCGTGGATTGCGCCCGTGAATTGCGCCCGTGGATTGCGCCCGTGGACTGCGCCCGCGGGACTTGGCGACGTGCAATACGGAATCAGCCGCACGTCTTGGCAAAGCGCGTGTCAATTACGCGTCTGCGAATCCTGCTAATCGCAGCCCAACCCTGCGCTTGGTTATGTGGAGCGGGCACATCGGCATATCAGCTAATTTGACTATTAGCCACTAATAGTACTATTAACA